>Ga0193964_1000203_pt1 | contig 29052 bp, 24 predicted proteins | sample FB_7_MG_FD_140323 | JGI IMG/M metagenome (GOLD analysis project Ga0193964, IMG submission 140323) | Microbial mat bacterial communities from the Broadkill River, Lewes, Delaware, United States - FB_7_MG | ecosystem: Environmental > Aquatic > Freshwater > River > Microbial mats | place: USA... | reverse complement strand
GTGATACGGCGCACGGGGAAATCGTAACCACTATTTTTTATCGCCGATTTAACGCGATCCTTGCTCTCTTTAACGGCGCCTTCGGGTAGTCCAACCGTGGCAAATTGCGGCAGCCCTTGGGTGACATCGACCTCAACTTCAACGGGATAGGCATCAATACCGATCAATGCGCCAGATAAAATATTCGCAAGCATGGTGATCCTGTCTGTTAAGCTGTGAATAATTAAAAATAAATCATATTATAGGCACAAAAAAGCCGAAGCGGCAAGAGTGACCGTTTCGGCTTTTGGTTTTATTTGGGAGGAGGGAGATGCTATTCGTTTTCAGCGAGATACTTTTCCACCACCCACGCGGAGGTTGCGCCATCTCCAACAGCAGTGGCAATTTGCTTTAATACGCTTTGGCGCACATCGCCCGCGGCAAAAATACCCGGTACGGAGGTTTGGCATTGGTGGTCTGTGATGATGTAGCCACTGTCATCAAGGTCGACCACTCCTTGCAAGAAACCCGTTTTTGGTGTCACGCCGATGGCGACGAAAAGACCTTGAGTTTCTAGTTCTGATTCTTTGCCCGTTTGAGTGTCTTTAAGCTTGATGTGTGTGAGGCCGCTGTTGTCGCCCTCGCAGGATTCAATGGTGCTGTTCCATACGACTTCAATCTTGTCGTTGGCCTTGAGCCGTTCTTGTAAAACGCCTATCGCACGCAGTTGATCGCGACGATGAACAAGATACACTTTGCTGGCAAAGCGGCTGAGGAACATCGCCTCTTCGACCGCTGTGTCGCCGCCTCCGTTGATGGTAACAGGTACGTTGCGGAAAAAAGCCCCATCGCAAGTTGCGCAATAGGAAACACCACGGCCGATAAGCTCCTTTTCACCGGCAACACCAAGTTTACGCGGCTCGGCACCCGTGGCAATGATTACGGAGCGTGTGAGGATCTCCTTGTCGTCAACGACTAAGCGTTTCACTTTTCCTTGATCTTCAATGGATTGCACATCACCAGTGGTGGTTTGTAGGCCAAACTCTTGACAGTGGGTTTGAAAGCGTTCCATCAGTTCGGGGCCAGTAATGCCACCAGGGAAGCCGGGGTAGTTTTCCACGTCAGTTGTAATCATCACCTGGCCACCAAGAATCATTTTCTCAATGAGCAAGGTGTTGAGGCGGGCACGTGAACAGTAGAGTCCCGCGGTAAGGCCAGCGGGCCCACCACCGATAATGACAACATCGTAAATAGTTTCTGACATGTGTGCTCCTGTAGTAAATCAAATCTGGTTTAGATGAGTGTGTTATGTTCTAATTATACGCTGTGAAAACTTATCACCAAGTTGTTTTCTTTTTATCTCGTGATTAATTACAATAACAGTGATCGTGACTTGTTGGTGCGGTTCTGTTGAACGATTTAGGTTTAACTATATGAAAAAAATGACCTTTATGTTTGTTTGGATTGTTAGCTTTTTACTCTTATTATTGGTCTGTGACCAGTTTTTATTACGCTATCCGGGTAAACATTTACCATTATTGAATGATTTTCAGCACTTTTATCAAGATTTTCGTTCCCGCTTAATTAAGTTAGAAGCGCAGCGTCACAACGGTAATGTAAGTACGGCGACGACTGTGGAAGATGTCTTGAGTGCTCGTGCGCACCAAGTGACTCAAGAGGCAGCGTTGCCAAAGGCGGTTCGTTATCTTTATTTAGATGAGCATGGCACAATTAATTTCGCTGATCGTCTTGATGATATCCCTTCCGCTTTGCGGTCGAGTGCTAAAGCGTTAGAACACTAATGGTGATTAGGGTAGTGTTCCGTAGATTTCGGGACGCCGATCATGAAAACACGGAATTTGCGAGCGGTATTTAATCATCTCTTCACGTTCAAATTTGGCGATCAATTCTGTGTTTTCTTCACCACTTTCAGCCAGTACGTCTCCGCGGGCGGAAATCAACATACTCATGCCGAAAAAGTCGAGCTTGCCCTGAATGCCACAGCAGTTAGCAGCCGCAATAAAGAGCTGGTTTTCAATGGCCCGCGCTCTAAGGAGTGTGCGCCAATGCTCTTGGCGAGGCTTCGGCCATTCTGCTGGTAGGCAGATGATGTCTGCACCTTCGAGGGCCATTTTACGAAACAGCTCAGGAAAGCGTAAGTCGTAGCAAATAGCGACACCGAGACGACCAATAGAGGTTGGAATGACACAGCACTGCTGGCCAGCGCTGAGGAAACGATCTTCCCCCATCGTTGAAAATAGATGTAATTTTCGATAGCTGCCGACCTGTTGACCGCTGTCGATAACATAGAGCGTATTGTAAAGTGAGTCGCCTGCCTTCTCAGCTAAACTGCCAACGATAACAATATTGAGGTCGAGGGATAGTGCTTGTAGGGTCAAAAGTATCCGCGGCGTCTCTTCAGCGAGTTGGGCAAGGTGGCGATAGTCGTAACCTGTGCTCCACATCTCAGGAAGAACAGCCAGTTGTGCACCGTTGCTGGCTGCCCGTTTGATCCCTGCTGTTGCTGTTGCGAGGTTTGTCTTTACGTCACCGAGGGCTATATTAAATTGAACAATTGAGGCAGTAATATCCTGTTTCATTATTGATAAATTCCTATCGAATTAAGTGGGAAACATATTTACGTCCGATGATTATACCCTATTAGAAATCGGTCTCGCAAGTGTTCAAAGTGGCTGAAAGTTTTGCTTATGCTGGTGAAGAGTGAAGCGAGAAACTATTTGTAATACCGTACATTTTTTGTATACAGGGCAAAGGGAAATACAAAAACGAGATATTGTTCCAAATAGAGATTTGAAGTGTTGACACCCTACAACTCAGGTGATATTTAAATATACTTTGGTTTGGTAGACCAAAATTATAATATGGGTTGTATTTAAATTGTGGGCGGTATGTGTACGTTGTTTGGTGACCTTTTTCGATGTCATTGAACTGCGAATGTAATGTAGTTTTTGTGTGGCCGATCTGGATTCTCAGTTTCGATGCCGATGTTTCCTTAGTTTCTTTATGTGTTGTATGGGGGAAGTTTTGAAAAGTTTATTTACACTGTTGTTCATGTTAATGGCTAGTTCTGCTTTTGCAAGTGGGGGTGGCGGTGCTCAGATCCCAGATCTAACTGGATCCGCATTAGGTATTTTAGCTTTAGTTATTTTTATTGCAGCGTACAGTTTGGTTATTATGGAGGAGCAGTTACACTTACGAAAAAGTAAGCCTGTTCTTTTAGCTGCCGGTGTTATCTGGGTATTGGTTGCTTTAGCTTACAAGCACATTGATCCCATGGCACCACACAATGCGATTAAGCATAACTTGATCGAATATGCTGAGTTGCTGTTGTTCTTGCTGGCTGCGATGACTTATATCAATGCCATGGAAGAGCGTAACGTCTTTCAAGCATTGCGTTCATGGCTCGTTTCTCGCGGCTTCTCACTGCGAGTTATCTTTTGGTTAACAGGTATTTTAGCCTTCTTAATCTCACCAATTGCCGATAACCTGACCACTGCCCTATTGATGGGTGCGGTGGTTATGGCCGTTGGTGGTTCAAATCAAAAGTTCGTCGTCATGGCATGTATCAACGTTGTGGTTGGTGCTAACGCTGGTGGCGCATTCTCACCCTTTGGTGACATCACCACATTGATGGTATGGCAAAAAGGGATGGTTGATTTTGCCGAGTTTTTCGCATTGTTCCTCCCCTCTTTAGTTAACTGGCTCGTTCCTGCATTTATCATGAACTTCCTGATTAGCAAAGATAAGCCTCAGGCGATCGATGAGATGGTTGCTATGCGCTTTGGCGCAAAGCGCATCATGGTTCTGTTCTTGTTTACTATCGTCACGGCGGTATCATTCCACAACTTTCTTCACCTACCCCCTGCCGCAGGCATGATGCTTGGTCTGGGGTACTTGGGTATGTTCTCTTATTACATTAAGAAAAAAGAACACGCCAACATTATGGCCGATAGCCCATTGAACATGACTGGCGAACACTGTCAGCCAGGCTTTGACCTATTCCGTAAGATTGCCCGTGCTGAGTGGGATACGCTGTTGTTCTTCTACGGTGTTATCTTATGTGTTGGTGGTTTAGGTCAATTTGGTTACCTAGCGATGGCGTCACAAGCGATGTACACAGAGCTTGGCGCATTTAACGCGAATGTTCTTGTTGGTGTATTGTCAGCGATTGTTGATAATATCCCTGTCATGTTTGCGGTGCTATCAATGGAGCCACATATGTCTCACGGACACTGGCTGCTTGTTACCTTGACTGCGGGTGTTGGTGGTAGCATGTTGTCAATCGGTTCGGCTGCGGGTGTTGCTTTGATGGGTTCTGCTCGTGGTATTTATACTTTTGGTCGCCACCTTAAGTACACCCCTGTTATTGCTTTAGGTTACGCGGCAAGTATCGCCGTACATATGCTTATCAATGGCAGTCATTTCCACTAAGTCATAGTGTGAATATGTGTTAGATCACAGCGCCGATCTCCTTGAGGGATCGGCGCTGTTTTGTTTAAAGGGCGGTAATGGCGAGTCTGTATTTACATATTCCGTTTTGTTTAAGTAAATGTCCCTACTGTGATTTTTATTCGTGTTCGCCTAAGGCGGATGATATCAATCGCTATGTCGAGGCACTGTGCACTGATTTAAAGACAAGTCGCGTCACCTATGGTCGAGATGAGGGTTTTGGCTCAGAATTGACCAGTGTGTTTTTTGGTGGTGGAACGCCGTCATTACTCAGTGCATCGCAGGTGGCAAAGGTTCTCTATGTTGCTGAACGTGAATTTGGTTTTGTTGCAGATGTTGAAATTAGCCTTGAGGCCAATCCCGGTACCGTCAGCGCCGAAAGTCTAGCGGGATATCGTAGTGCTGGCGTTAACCGTCTGTCGTTGGGGGTGCAATCATTTGATGATGAGCAGCTGGCGTGGTTAGGTCGTCGCCATGACTCAGAGCAAGCCCTGAATGCCATGGCAATGGCACGCAAGGCTGGTTTCGATCGCTTGAGTATCGATCTGATGTTTTCGGTGCCGAATCAAACAAAGGCGCATTTGCAGCAACAGATTGAATATGTTGAACAGTTCTCGCCTGAACACCTCTCGGTATATGGCTTGACGATAGAGGGGCAGACCCCTTTTGCTCAGCAGTTTGACGCTGGGCAATGGCAGATGCCCGATGAGGAGCAGTATCGTCAGTCATTTATGTTCATTGACGAGCAGCTAACGCGTTTGGGCTATGGCCACTATGAAATTTCCAATTACGCTAAGGCTGGTTACGAATGTCGCCATAATGTCGGGTATTGGCACCGTCAACCCTATCTGGGTATCGGTGCAGGAGCTCATACTTTTCTCGATGGTAATTGGGGTGAACGTTGGTCGTGCGAGAATTCAGTTACCGTTTATGTTGACGCCATTGCTGAAGGTCGTTGTCCGCGAAAAAAAATTGAAGAATTTGATCAACAACAAGCGATGTTTGAAGCTGTCTATTTAATGTTGCGTTGCCAGTGTGGTGTGAATGAATCCGATTTCCAGCGTCAATATGGTAAATCCTTTGCGTTAAACTACGCCCAGAGCATCGAGCAGTGTGCGCCGTACCTTCACCTTAAGGAGGGCAGTTGGCGACTCACAAATGAGGGTTGGTTGCTCTACAATTATCTGATCGAAAACTTTCTGTAAAATGAGGCTTTTTTTTACGCGTGCTCCCCTTGACAAAGGGTAGGGGCGTTGTTACCTTCTCAACTGTTAGCACTCGCATTGTTTGAGTGCTAAGCATGTGTGGCCGGCTTGTCCGGCTTGTTTCTTTTAAAGCTTATTTATTGCATTCACTTGGTTGCATCGTTTTGCTTTGGGATTAAGAAATATGGAACTCAATGAGCGCAGTTTGAGCATTCTTGATGCAATTGTCGAAGGGCATATTGCATCGGGCGAACCGATCGGTTCACGCACAATTGCTAAGCGACAAAAGTTACAATTGTCGCCAGCGACGGTGCGCAATGTTATGGCTGATCTCGAGGAGATGGGTTATCTCATATCGCCACATACCTCTGCTGGGCGTATCCCAACGGATAAAGGCTACCGTTTTTACGTTGATACGTTATTGCAGGTGCGCAATTTAAGTCAGGACGAACGCAGTAAAATTGAAGCACAGTGCCGTACGGGAAACTTACGCACCCAAGAGATGTTGCAACAGGCTGGGCGAATTTTATCCGATATGTCAAATCATACGGGGATCGTTTTAGCGCCGCGATTTGTTTCAACGGTCTTTCGCCATATTGAGTTTGTTCCGCTTAGCCAAGGTCGCTTGTTGGTGATTTTCGTGTCGAAGTCGGGTGTCGTTCAAAATAAGATTATTGAGTTAGATGGTGTGATGCCGTCAACTCAAGAGCTACAACATATTACCAATTATCTCAATGAAGCGTTAAGCGGCCTTACGATAGAAGAGGTTCGCGCTAAAATTGTTGACCAGATGAAACAAGAGAAGAATTTGTACGACAAGATGGTCAGTGGTGCATTGAACTTTTCGCAAGAAGTGTTCAGCGGTGATATTGAAGATGACGTGATCATTGAGGGTGCGGCAAATATCTTCAATCAGCCCGAGTTTTCCGACCGCGATAGCATGAAGCGGTTGTTCAATGCTTTTGAGCAAAAGAGTAATTTGATCCATCTGTTAGATAAGAGTCAGCAAGCACAAGGGGTACAAATTTATATTGGTAGCCAATCTGAATATCAAGAGTTCGAAGGCTGTAGTTTGATCACCGCGAACTACACCAATGGCAAACAAAGCCTTGGTAGTTTGGGAGTCATCGGCCCGAGCCGGATGGAGTATTCTCAGGTGGTTGCCGTGGTCGATTATACCGCACAACTTGTTAGTCGTGCGTTGGAACTTGAATCAGAATAAGACACACTAAAGATAAGCCTCAAAAAAGGCAAACGAGGAGATTGTAGATCGTGGCAGAAACAAAAAATCCTGAAGTAAATGAAGAAGTAGAAACGGAAGCAACAGAAGAAACTGATGCTGTTGTTGAAGAGCTTTCCCCTGAAGAGGCGTTAAAAGCTGAATTGGCAGCTTCTCAAGAAGAGGTCGAAAAGCAGAAGGATCTTTATCTGCGTAACCGCGCTGAAAACGAGAACTTCCGTCGGCGGATGCAGCGTGAAAAAGAGGAGTTGGCGAAGTTTGCCAATGAGTCAATTTTACGCGAGATACTTCCTGTTATCGACAATTTAGAGCGTGCTGTCAGCCATGCAAAAGAGAACGAAGGTGATGCATCGACATTGGTTGAGGGGGTCGAGATGACTCTGAGCCAATTCCAAGGTGTGCTGAGCAAATTTAATGTTTCGATTGTTGACGCCAAAGGGACACCGTTTGACCCTGCTTGTCATGAAGCGATGGGCCAAGTAGAGCGCGATGATTGTGACCCCAATACTGTTGTTGAAGTGATGCAAGGTGGCTATATGTTAAATGGACGTTTGTTGCGTCCAGCACTGGTTATGGTGTCGAAAGCCCCTGTAGCAACCGAATAAATAGAAACGTAACGTACGATAATTAACCAACCTGATAAGGAGAAATTGTCATGGGTAAAGTCATAGGTATTGATTTAGGAACAACAAATTCATGTGTATCGGTCATGGAAGGCGGCGAGCCAACGGTTATCGCTAATGCTGAAGGGGCACGCACTACTCCATCAATGATCGCTTTTGCTGAAAACGGCGAGCGTCTTGTTGGCCAACAGGCAAAGCGTCAAGCGGTTACCAACCCAGAGAACACTTTGTTTGCTATCAAGCGTTTGATCGGTCGTAAGTTCGATTCTGATGCAGTGCAAAAAGATATTGAGATTAGCCCATTTAAGATCATGAAGGCTGATAATGGTGATGCATGGGTTGAAGCGCGCGACAAGCAATACAGTGCGCCTGAGATCTCAGCAATGGTTCTGCAAAAGATGAAGCAAGCGGCCATTGACTATCTTGGCGAAGAAGTCACTGAGGCGGTTATCACTGTCCCTGCATATTTCAACGATTCTCAGCGTCAAGCAACCAAAGATGCGGGTAAGATCGCTGGTCTTGAAGTTTTACGTATCATCAACGAGCCAACTGCTGCGGCACTGGCTTATGGTATGGACAAAGATGGCGATGAGACCATCGCCGTATTTGACTTAGGTGGCGGTACGTTTGACGTATCAATCCTTGAGTTGGGCGACGGTGTTTTCGAAGTTAAGTCAACCAACGGTGATACATTCCTTGGTGGTGAAGACTTTGACCAACGCATTATTGATTACATTGCTGATGAGTTTAATAAAGAGCAAGGGATCGATCTTCGTGGTGATAAAATGGCTCTTCAGCGTTTGAAAGAAGCGGCTGAAAAAGCTAAGTGCGAACTGTCTTCATCAATGGAAACAGACATCAACTTGCCATTTATCACTGCGGATCAAAGTGGTCCTAAGCACATGAACTTGAAGCTCAGCCGTGCGAAGCTTGAGAGCATTTGCGGTGATCTTCTAGCGCGTCTTGAAGCTCCTTGCCGTACGGCTCTTAAGGATGCTGGTTTAACTGCTTCAGATATCGACGAAGTGATCTTGGTTGGTGGTATGATCCGTATGCCAGCAGTACAAGAAAAGGTTGAAGCGATCTTCGGTAAAGCACCGAACAAAGGTGTTAACCCTGATGAGGTTGTTTCAATTGGTGCTGCGATCCAAGGTGGCGTACTTAAGGGCGATGTAAAAGACGTTCTTCTTCTCGACGTAACGCCTCTCTCTCTCGGTATTGAGACTCTTGGTGGCGTTCTGACTAAATTGATCGAGAAAAACACCACTATCCCGTGTAAAAAGAGCCAAATCTTCTCTACTGCTGCTGACAATCAGCCGGCGGTATCGGTTCACGTCCTTCAGGGTGAGCGTGAGATGGCGGCAGATAACAAAACAATCGGTCGTTTTGAGTTGACCGATATCCCACCTGCGCCACGCGGTGTACCTCAGGTTGAGGTTACTTTTGACCTTGATGCGAACGGTATTATCAGTGTTTCCGCTAAGGATATGGGTACAGGAAAAGAGCAAACCATCAAAATCACATCTTCTTCTGGTCTAAGTGATGAAGAGATCGAGCAGATGGTTAAGGATGCCGAACTTCATGCGGATGATGATAAGAAAAAGCGTGAGTTGATCGAAGTAAAAAATCAAGCTGATAGCTTGGTTTATAGCACAGAAAAATCACTTAAGGACAATGCTGATAAGGTTGACGATGAGACCAAGGCAGCTATTGAGTCGGCTCTCGAAGAGTTGAAAAAAGTGATGGAAGGTGATGATGTTGAAGCGATTAACGCTGCAGTTGAAGCCCTTTCACAAGCTTCACATAAATTAGCTGAAGCGATGTATGCTGAAGCTCAGGCTGAAGCGGGTGCTGCTGGTGAAAAGGGTGACGCAACAGAAGAGCCTGCTGCTGAAGACGACGATGTTGTTGACGCTGAGTTCGAAGAAGTTGACGACGAAAAGAAGTAATTGTAAATCAAGTGGTTTGACGAACGGAGCCTGTAGTGGGCTCCGTTCGTTGTTAACAATATGCACGGACCGACTCGCTACAGAGGATCTAAATTTTGTCAAAACGTGATTATTATGAAGTGCTTGGTGTTAACCGTAACGCCAGTGATGCCGAGATTAAAAAAGCCTATCGCCAGTTAGCTGTTAAGCATCATCCCGATAAAAATCCGGGTGATAAAAAAGCGGAAGCTCAGTTTAAGGTGCTCTCTGAGGCCTATTCAGTTCTTTCTGATGGCCAGAAACGGGCTACTTACGATCAGTATGGCCATGCTGGGGTTGATGGTAGTGCTGGTGGTGGATACTCTTCAGGTGGTTTTGGCGGCAGTCCTTTTGAGGATATCTTTGGTGATATCTTCGGCGACATCTTTAATGGTGGCGGCGGTGGTGGTTCACGGCGTAGTCGTGGTCAGCGTGGCGATGATCTTCGTTATAACCTAACAGTATCTTTTGAAGAGGCAGCGTTTGGTACCGAAACAACGGTAAAGCTTCCTCGTCATCATAGCTGTGAAACCTGTGGCGGTAGTGGTGCCAAAGAGGGGACCAGTCCAGAAACGTGCTCCACGTGTCGTGGTGCTGGTCAGGTCCGTTATCAGCAAGGCTTCTTCCAGATGACACGCCCTTGCCCCGATTGTGGTGGCAGCGGCAGTCAAATCAATGATCCATGCCCAGATTGCCGTGGTACAGGCCGAGTTAAGGATAAGCGTAATCTTGCATTAAAGGTTCCAGCGGGTGTTGAAACAGGTATTCGTCTTAAGCTTAGCGGAGAAGGTGAAAGTGGCATCCATGGTGGGCAAGCGGGTGATCTTTACGTTGTGATTACAGTCGAAGACCATCCAATCTTTACGCGTGAGGGGCGCAATGTTATTTGCGACACGCCGATCTCATTTGCCCAAGCGACCCTTGGTTGTGAAATTGAGGTGCCCACTCTTGAAGGTCGCGTGAAGATGAAGGTTCCTGCTGGAACACAATCGGGTAAAGTGATGAAGCTCTCAGGCAAAGGGATTCCTGACCTGCAAGGGCATCGTCGCGGCGATCAACTGGTTGTGATGCGTGTTGAAACACCGACCCAGCTTACTTCGCGACAAAAAGAATTATTGGAAGAGTTTGCTAAGGAGGGTGGCGAGTCTGTTAACCCGATTAGCAAGGGTTTCTTCGAAAAGGTGAAAGAGATGTTCGATTAATTTCATGCAGTCAATATTTTATTGATTCATTAAATGATGAAATCTTGTGTTAAACTAAACAGCTATGTGTCCTTTTGTGGATATATAGCTGTTTTCGTTTTTCTATTACCTGAGTTTCTGTTATTGAAAAGAGTAGATTATGTCTAGGTTTATGCTGTTTGTCCTGTTTATGCTATGTATCGTTGCCTCACCGCAATCAGCGATTGCTGTCGAACTGATGGCCACCCCACAGGCGAAATATTCGTTACAGCCAGCTAAAACATATTATGCCGCAGGAGAAACTGAAGCGGCTTTATCGACATTACGCCGTCATATTATTGAGCTGCCTGATAGCCCTAATCTGTTTGCTGCCTATACCCTTATGGGGCGTATTTTGTTAGAGCAGCAACGCAACAGTGATGCATTGTTTTACTTGCAACGAATTACTGTTGAACAACGAAGTGATGAAGTAAAGCTATTGTTGGTTGATGCTTTAGGCCGTGAACAGCAACAAGGCGAAGCCAGCTCTATTTTATATACTCTTGATGCGACACAGTTCTCTGGCTCAGATCTAAGCCGCTATTATCTACTTAAAGTTGAAGATTTATGCAATCGACAACAGCCACTACAGGCACTTGTTGTTTTGCACAGTGCCTTGCAGCAGGTGGATAAGAGCGATCAAGAGACGATTTTTAATCGCAGCCAAGCCATCTTAAATCAATTGAATGAAGGAGAAGTCGCTGAAGTTAGTTTTATGTTTGCGACATCCGCGCTCAATGAGGCTATCAGCCTTTTTAGTGCTCAACAGGCCCTGAATCATGGCGATAGTGAGGGTGCTCGTAGTCGTGCGCAACAGCTTCTTGCCTGCGCGCAAATATTGGCGGCTAAGGTGGGTGCTGCAACCATTCTCGATCAGGTGGATGGGCAGCCATGGCAGCAGCGGGCGGTTGGTGTGGTGCTGCCGTTGACGGGTCGTTATGCCCCGTTTGGTCAACTGGTGCAGCAAGGGATCGAGCTAGCAAATTCAAGTTTGCCACAAAATTCTGTTCGTTTTATTTACCGTGACAGTCAGGCCGATCCACAGTTGGCCGCGCAAGCTGTTGATGAGTTGGTGAACGGTGATCGCGTTCTCGCAGTGATTGGCCCACTTATGGCTGATGGTGCTCAGCAATCTATTGCCATCGCTGAGGCTGCTCAGGTGCCATTGCTGACGTTGTCACACCGCAGAGGCTTGCCGGAACAGGGCGAGTATATCTTTCGCAACTCACTCACCACGCAACAACAGGTGGACGCTCTTGCTGATTATGCGATTGATAAATTAGGATTAAATACTTACGCAATTTTATCACCAGATTCGCGAGCGGGACGGGAATTTGCTCAGCAATTTGCGCTCGCTATCGAAAGTCGCGGCGGAGATATTGAGCATCGTATGACTTTTGCCGAGCAGTCGACAGATTTTCGTCGCCAATTGTTGTTGATGAAGGGCGAAGATCCCGATGCTCCGACCGAAGATCATACCAAACAAGTGCCAGCAGCAGAGGATGAGTTGGTTGATGGTGAAGCGGTCACAGCGCAGGAGCGACCAGATTGGTTGCCAACCGTTGATTTTGAAGCACTTTTTATTCCGGCCTATGCAGAAAATGTCGCTTTGATTGCTCCACAACTTGCCTATTATGGCATCGAAAATGTTCAATTGCTCGGTATGAACGGTTGGAACTCGCCGAGCTTGATTCAGCAGGCAGGTCGCTACACTCGCGGTGCAATTTTTAGTGATGGATTCTATTCCGCAAGTGTTGAGCCGCAGGTGGCAAATTTTGTTGATGATTATTCTCAATATTTTGCTGAAACGCCGTCAATCATCGAAGCACAGGCTTATGATTGCGCGAATATCCTGTTGTCATTGTTAGAGCAATCGCAGGTCACCACAGCGAAGAGTCTACGCGACGCACTCTCGATGTTACATGATTTTGAGGGCGTGACTGGGGTTCAGGGTTTTGATGCGCAGGGAGAGGCGAAACGTCGTCCCGTGCTGTTGAAGATGGGACGTCGCCACTTAGAGCAACTTCAGTGGACTCCCACTCCTGAGCCGAGTAGCGATGACGATTTAGTAGAAAAGGTCGATTTATATCAAACCAACAAAAGGTAGGGTGAGCAATGACTGATGGCTATCTGATCGTTACAGGGTTTGGCCTGTTGGCGGGACTCATCATGGGGCATGTGATGTTTCGTGCCGATTACTGCATGGTTGGCATGTTGCGAGACCTGTTTATGTTTCGTAGCGCGGTGATGGCTCGTTTTCTGGTGGTTCAAATCGTACTGAGCATGGTTTTGATTGAAATCGCTCGATCCTTTGGCTTGTTAGTTCATTATCCCTCTCTATTGATGGGACCAGCGAACTTTAGTAGTGTCTTTGGTGGTTTTATTTTTGGTATCGGTATGGTGTTGTGCGGAAGCTGCGTTATTGGTTGCCTGTATAAGACAGGTGCAGGTAGCGTATTGGGCTTTTGCACAGTAGTCGCTATGATTACCGGTGCAATGGTCTTTGTCGAATTTATATCCGTATGGTCACAGTGGTCTCAGCACTGGCAAGCGACGCAGTCAGTAACCATATCACAATCATTGTCGATCTCCAGTGGCTGGCTTGTTTGGCCCATATGTTTGTTGACGGCACCACTATTCTGGCGGTGGTATCAGTGTAAAAAGCTTCAACTGCGACAGCACTCTCACGGCTTTATTCAGCCCTGGAAAGCCGCAGTGATTTTTTCAGTGATTACAGTGTCCGCATGTTTTGTAACAGGAATGCCAGTCGGGATTACAACCTGCTATGTGAAAATCGGTTCGGTCATTGAACAATTCTTTTTCCCTGCCCATGTGGCGGCAACGCCCTATTTTCACAAGCAAGCCCTTAATTATATTCCAATGTTTAGCCGTGAAATGATTAGTGGCGGTGCGGGACCTTATTGGGATGCAATTGCGGCCTTGCAACTGTCTGTGATTATTGGCATAGTGGTAGGTGCGTTTATTTCGGCGCTACGAGTGGGTGAGTTTCATCTGAGCTTTCGAGTTCCTCTTCAACAATATCTTTACGTGCTTGTTGGTGGTAGTTTGGTTGGTTTCGGTGCTCGAATGGCCCCCGGTTGTAATGTCTGGCATATCTTTGGCGGAGTTCCATTGTTAGCGTGGAATTCATTGTTCTTTGTTTTTGGTTTGCTTGCAGGGACGTGGCTTGGAAGTAAAATTCTACTGTCGCGAATGAAGTGAGGATTCTGAGATGGAAACAATCGAGTTTGATAGTTGTGGTCAGCTTTGCCCTTCGACCTTGCTAACAGCACTTCGCGAAGTCAATTCACATCGCGAAGTGCTGCAACAAGGAACTCACATGTTACTCATAAAAACAGATGCCCGCGATGCGACAAGAACAATCCCTGATGCTGTTGAAAATATGGGCTATCAGGTTGAGATAGAAAAAATTGATGGTATTTATGCGATCCGAATTTATAAATAGTAACGGCAATGGATGATGGTGACAGTGAAATCCGACATTTCAGCCCAGAGTGATCTTTTGAAGAAAGAAACACAGCGTCTTCACGAGGAGATCACTTGCCTTCGGTCTGAAAAAGAGAAAACAGTAACCTATGTAAGAGCAAAGGTTGATCAATTGCTCAAAATCATGGGCACGTTGCCGTTGCGTCAAGAAGAGCTCGATGATGACACTTTGATCTCTCTTGATCCGATAGGTATCGTTGGCGAGAGCTTTTCGCAAGTGCTTGATCATCTGCATCAAACGAATGATGAATTAGTGGTTGCTCGTGATGAATTGCGAGCAATTTTCGATGCAACAGGGGCTGCTATTCTCGTCCTTGACCAAAACCTAAATCTCCATTCGTGCAATCCGAAATCAATTGAGCGTTTTGGCATGGATGCTGAGCAATGCGTAGGATTGCCATTAACCGCAGCCATTCCTGACTGTGCTGGTCTTCTTGATGATCACTTCATAAAGCAACTGACGACAGCCGCTGCACCGTTTGTCTCTATCTCATCTCCTGTTGAATTAGAAACATGTTTTCGCGATTATTGTTACCACTTAATCGCCTCACCTGTATGTGATACCAATGAACATCTGTGGTTTTATGTTTTGGTTTTTAGTGATATTACCGAACGTAAAAAAACCGAGGAATCCCTCGTTGAGGCTGAAACACGATTAACAGCGATCCTAAACACCATGATGGCTGGTGTCATGATTATTGATCCCGAGACACACCAAATTGTTGATGTTAATCACATGGCAGCGACAATTATTGGCGATCCCCCAGAGAAGATAATCGGCTCGGTCTGTCATCGCTATGTTTGTCCATCCGCTAATGGCCAATGTCCGTTGACTGATCTGAATCAAGTCATTGATAATTCAGATCGAGTGCTTCTCAATGCAAATAAAGAACGAATTCCGATTTTAAAAACAGCAACGATGATCGAACTTTCAGGGAAGTCGTTTATTCTTGAAAGTTTTATAGACATTCAAGCACGTAAGCTGGCTGAAAAAGCACTGTCTGAGAGTGAACAACGCTATCGTTCTCTCTATTCCTCAATGAAAGAGGGGATGATGATCGGTAAGTTGGTTTATTCCCCTGCTGGGTTTGCAACCGATTATATCGTTGTTGATTTAAATCTTGCGTGTGCAAAAATGGTTCAATCGACTGTTGATGAGTTGTTTGGGGTCAGAGCATCAACTTGGTATCCTGATGGTGTCATTTCGAATCTTGAAACGATTGAATCTGTTGTCAAAAGTGGTGTGCCACAGGAGTATGAATTACGACTTGAGAAGCTTAATAAAGTTTTTCATGTCTCCTTATCACGACCAGATAAAGGGCAGTTTGCCGCCCTTATTAATGATATTACCGATAGCAAAAAAGCACAAAAAGAGATTGAACGCTTAGCGTATTATGACACGTTGACTGGCTTACCAAATCGCGTATTGATAAAGGATCGCCTTCAGCAGGCGATGGCTCAGGCAGATCGTTCACGAGGTTTGGTTGGTGTGCTGGCTTTAGATCTCGATCATTTTAAAAAGATTAACGATTCACTTGGTGTTGGTTGCGGCGATCAAATGCTTAAAAAAATTGCGGATCGTTTAAGTAGTCATTTGCGCCAAGGTGATAGTGTTGCGCGTATGGGTGGCGATGAGTTTGTGGTTGTGTTGAGTAATGTCAAATCGCAAAATGATATTGCTGCGGCGGCGTGCAAAGTGTTAGATCTTCTCTGTGAATCGGTATCTATCGATAATCATGACTTGGTTTGTACCGGAAGTCTTGGTGTCGCCATGTATCCAACTGATGCCGACGATGTTGATTTGCTACTTAAAAATGCTGACACTGCCATGTATCAGGCAAAAGAGACAGGACGGAATCTCTATCAGTTCTATTCTCCTGACATGAATACTCGCGCTTTTGAGCGACTGTTTCTTGACTCCGATTTACATCGTGCAATTGAGCGGGGTGAATTGGAGGTTTATTATCAGCCACAGATCAATCTTGATATTGGCAATATTGTTGGTGTTGAAGCATTATTGCGTTGGAACCATAGCGAAAAGGGCCAAATCACACCAGCTGTTTTTATCCCCCTCGCTGAAGAGACTGATCTGATTCTTGAGATTGGTAAGTGGGTGCTTGATCGTGCATGTCAGCAAGCGCAAGAATGGCGTGAACTGGGGCACCGAGATTTTCGTGTGGCAGTGAATTTATCTGCGCGGCAGTTCCGACAAGACTTACCTAGCATTGTGGCATCTGCGTTACAAACGTCGGGCTTTCCTCCGCATTTACTTGAGTTAGAGCTGACGGAAAGTTTGTTGATGGATAAGCCTGAGATGGCGCGCCGCATTCTCAATAAATTGCGCGATTTAGGGGTCAGTTTATCTATAGATGATTTTGGAACAGGATATTCGTCGTTAAGTTATTTGAAACATTTCCCCCTTAACCGTTTGAAAATTGATCGCTCGTTTGTCAAAGATTTAAGTATTGATTCTGATGATGCGACAATCATCGAAGCGATTATCGCTCTCGCTCACGGCTTACGTTTAAATGTTGTAGCCGAAGGGGTAGAAACCGAAGACCAGCTTGAATTTATGCGTGCGAAAGAGTGCGACGAGGTGCAAGGTTTTCTCATCGCTCAGCCTATGACGGCCAAAGATTTTATCCAATTTTCCCAGGACTACAACCCCCTCAGCATAGGCTGATATGAATGATTCAACGTCGTTAATGCTGCCGATGCGCACGCCAGACCTTGAACTTCAGCAAACCGCTGAAGGTGGTTGGCGGGTTGTGTCGATTGCAGCGATATGGCGCTCCTCGCTACACCCGCTGCCGCAACATTTTTATGATTTAGCCAATGAAGTAAAAGGGCAGTCAGCTCCGCTTCATGATGTTTACTTGCGTTTGCAATTAGATGGCATCATGCGCGAAATTCACGCTGAGGTGATGAGTGCGGGACTCAGTGAAGACTACCGTTATCAGCGTGTATTTTTCTATTTCCATCCTTTAGCAACGGCAACAAACGCTACTACACGCTACCATAAGTTGGTTGGCGACAGCATGGCTATGCGTGAAGTGTATCGAAAGATTGATTTGTATGCTGCTTCCGATGCAGCGGTGGTAATTACCGGTGAAACGGGAACGGGTAAAGAGTTGGTCGCTGGCGCCATCCATGCTGAAAGCCGTCGAGAGGGCCAGCCGTACATTACACTGAATTGCAGCGCCATCGCTGAGCAGTTGCTTGAATCAGAACTGTTTGGCCATGATAAGGGAGCTTTTACAGGGGCGATTCGTAACTACCGTGGTCGTTTCGAACGTGCTAATCGCGGGACCCTTTTTCTCGATGAAATTGGTGATATGCCATTACATACTCAAACTCGCTTGTTGCGGGTGATCGAAGAGGGTAGCGTCGAGCCTTTGGGTGCGGAGCGAGTTGTTCCTGTTGATGTACGCATTATCTGCGCTACCAATGTTGGCTTAGAGCAAGCCGTGGGTCAGAAGTTGTTCCGTAGTGATCTATACCACCGAATCAGCGTGTTGCGCATTCATCTGCCGCCACTGCGCGAGCGTCTTGATGATATCCCGTTGTTAGTTGCCGATTTTTTGCAGCAGCTCAGTACCCGTTATCAACGTCATGTTGAACGATTAACCCCCGAGGCCATGGCGCTGTTGCAGGCATATTTGTGGCCGGGTAACGTGCGTGAATTGCGTAATGTTATTGAGCGGGTGTTCGTAGAAAACTATACCGAAGTAATTGGTGCTCGCGCCTTTGCCGAGTGGATTCGCGAACGGCAGGAGTTTTCTCAATCTCCCTTGTCACCGAATCAGACTGCGCCAGAATCACCCTTGGTTTTACCCTATCGGCCCGAAATAAGGCCACCAGTACAACCTTTAACGGAAGAACGAATTCGACAAGTCTATGCGACAAGTAGAGGTAACCTCAGTGCTACTGCACGTGCGCTTGGCATTCATCGTGCCACACTGTACCGTCATATGGCTCGCTTAGGTTTAGCAAGAGAGGACCTGCAATCATAAAGTATAATGTTATCAATACAGGAGTAATAGGTAGCAATGCTTGAATCAAACGTATTTAGTCGAACCTCAGAGCAGTCGGATACTGTTGGCGCTGGAACATACAATTTACTTATTGGTCTCGTTTTGTGCTGGGGGTTCTTTGTTAACTGGTTGATCGTTCTTAACGTCAATCCCATTGATTTGATGGCGATCCCTTTTTGGATGTTTCTTATTGGTTATTTTGTCAGCTGCTTTTTAGGTGTTTATCTGTTCTCTCACTCCGATAGGCCACTGGTGAGCTTTATTGGTTATAACTTTGTTGTCGTGCCCTTTGGTCTTATCATCAATATGGTGGTGTCGCGTTATGATCCGTCGCTAGTGCTCGAAGCGATTAAGGTGACGGGTGGTGTGACCGTTATCATGATGGCGTTGGGGATGTTATTTCCACGTTTTTTTCAACGAATTTCAGGGGCACTGTTTGCTTCGCTGATCGCTGTCATCATTATTGAAGCGGTACAGGTTTATATCTTGGGTATTCACCATGATTGGATCGATTGGGCCGTTGCGGCGATATTCTGTGGTTATATCGGTTATGATTGGGGGCGTGCCAATCAGATCCCAAAAACTGTCGATAATGCGATTGATAGTGCCGCTGCACTGTATATGGATATCATCAATCTATTTTTACGTATTCTGCGTATTATGGGGCGACAAAAATAATTTCACCCCAATCTTGAGTTTTAACACTGGCGATGGTTGCAGCAGCGATCATCGCCAGAATTGTTTGTGCCTTTTGCAACGTCGCAGGTGTCGCTTAATAAATTATGCAACGTCGCAGTGACAATGGAAAAAAACTCGTTACACTGTAACTTACTGTAGTTTGGTAGTTTTACTAGTTGGTACAGCTTTTGAAGTGTATTGAAGTCATTATTCGCCGCAAAATGACAGTTAAAATCATGATGACTTAATTTCAAAGGAGTTCACGATGGAACGAGATCAAATGACACGTAACAGTCAACAAGCATTACAGCAGGCACAACAGCTCGCTCAGCAGCTTGGCCATACCGAAATTGATGCTGAGCATCTGTTGATTGCTTTGTTGGATCAAAGTGATGGACTTGTGCCGCGATTACTCGAAAAGATGGGTGTTTCATTGCCCCCGTTACGGGCGGAGTTGCAGAGTTTGATCGATAAAAAAGCACGAGTTAGTGGTGCAAAGCAGAAGGTTTATCTGTCGCAGCGTCTAGACCGTATTTTAACTCAGGCCCAACGCCAAGCAGAGGGGCTGAAGGATGAATATATTAGTGTTGAACATCTACTGTTAGCATTGGTGACGGAGGATAAAAAAGGGGATGTTGGTCGTCTCCTTGCGGCGCAGCAGATAACAGGAAAATCAATTCTACAGGCGTTAGAATCAGTGCGTGGCCAACAGCGGGTGACCAGTGAAGATCCTGAATCCACCTATGAGGTGTTGGAAAAGTATGGTCAAGATCTTGTCGCCGCTGTGCGGGACGGCAAGCTTGATCCGGTCATTGGTCGCGATGAAGAGATCCGTCGCGTAATCCGTATTTTATCGCGTAAAACGAAGAATAACCCCGTGCTCATTGGTGAGCCAGGCGTTGGTAAAACCGCTATTGTCGAAGGGTTAGCGCAACGGATCGTTCGTGGTGATGTCCCTGATGGTATGCGTGATAAAACAATTTTTGCTCTCGATATGGGCGCGTTGATTGCTGGGGCAAAATATCGTGGTGAGTTTGAAGAGCGCCTTAAGGCGGTACTTAATGAGGTGAAGGGCAGTGATGGCCGCATCATCTTATTTATAGATGAGTTGCACACCATCGTCGGCGCAGGTAAAACTGAAGGCTCGATGGACGCCGGCAATATGCTTAAACCGCTGCTCGCTCGGGGTGAACTGCACTGCATTGGCGCAACAACCCTTAACGAGTATCGCGATAATTTGGAAAAAGATGCCGCTTTGGAGCGTCGCTTTCAGCCTGTAGTGGTGCAACAGCCCACCGTGGAGGATAGCATCAGTATTTTGCGTGGGTTAAAGGAGCGTTTCGAGGTTCATCATGGTGTGCAGATTCAGGATCAAGCTTTGGTCGCCGCGGCGACGCTCAGTCAGCGATATATCTCTGAGCGTTTTTTGCCCGATAAGGCGATTGACCTCGTCGATGAAGCCTGTGCCATGATCCGCACCGAGATCGATTCGATGCCCGCAGCGATGGATAGTGCCGCTCGGCGAGTGATGCAGTTGGAGATCGAAGAGGCGGCTCTGGTCAAAGAATCCGATGCCGCGAGTAAGGATCGTTTGAAAAACTTGCAAGCAGAATTGGCCGAGCAAAAGCATATTGTCGATACCTTTAAGGCGCAGTGGGATGTCGAAAAATCAGCTCTGCATGAGGTGCAACAGTTGCGCGAGCAGATTGAACAAGCGGGTCATCAATTGGAAGCTGCCGAGCGCGATTATGATTTGAATACTGCTGCCGAGATTCGTCATGGTCGGTTGCCGCAATTGGAGCAACAACTGCAACAATTGGAGGCAACGGCTGCTGAGCGCCCTGAAGGGCAACGCTTGCTGCATGAATGTGTCAGTGCCGATGAGATTGCTGGCATTGTCGCTAAATGGACGGGGATCCCTGTTGAGCGGATGCTTGAGGGGGAGCGGGAGAAACTGTTGAAATTGGATGAGCATCTCCATCAGCGGGTGATCGGCCAACATGAGGCTGTTCAGTTGGTTAGTGATGCAGTGATCCGCGCCCGAGCAGGGATTAAAGACCCTAGTCGGCCCATGGGATCGTTTATTTTTCTTGGCCCCACAGGGGTGGGTAAAACAGAATTGGCTAAGGCCTTGGCGGCATCGCTGTTTGATAGCGAAGAGCATATGATCCGTATTGATATGTCGGAGTATATGGAGAAGCATAGCGTCAGCCGCCTTGTTGGCGCGCCACCCGGCTATGTCGGTTACGATGAAGGGGGGCAGCTCACCGAAGCAGTGCGCCGTCGTCCCTACGCGGTGGTGTTGTTTGATGAGATAGAAAAAGCCCATCCTGATATTTTCAACGTATTATTGCAGATTATGGATGATGGCCGCATCACTGATTCCCATGGTCGCACGGTAGATTTTAAAAATACCGTTATTATTATGACCTCAAATATCGGTTCGGAGTTTTTGCTTCAAGATGAAGGCGAAGAGGAGATAAGCACATCTGCGCGTGAGGCCGTACTCGGTCAATTACGTCACCATTTCCGCCCTGAATTTTTGAACCGTGTTGATGATACGGTACTGTTTCATCCGTTGCGCCGTGAACAACTAGCTCAGATTATTGACCTTCAGGTGGTAGAGCTACAGCAGCGACTGAGTGACCGCCGAATTGAAATTCGTTTAACCGATGAGGCCAAGCAGTTGGTCTGTGATTGTTCTTACGATCCCCATTATGGTGCGCGACCTTTGAAGCGCTATTTACAACATCAGCTTGAAACTAAGTTAGGTCGGGCTATTATTGCCGGTGAGGTGGGCGATGAGTGTCGTGTTGAAGTGGGTGTGACCAATAGCGAGCTAAGTTTGACTGTGCTATCATAGCACTGGTGCTCGTCTTTAAAATCAATACAGAGGGGGAGTAAGGTCTACACTTGCTCCCCTTTTTTGTATGATTTTCTCTCTATGTGAAGGTGTTTACGTTGTTGGAAATTGAAACAATCGTGCTCTGGCTGGTGACTTTGCTGCCTATTGTTGCTAGTCCGGGGCCTGCAAATATTTTATATGCCGCATCAGGCAGTTCTTTTGGGGTTCGGGGAACCGTTCCCTTTTGGTTGGCAACAAATTTTACGAGTATTTTCCAAACGTTGGCTGTAGGTTTTGGTCTTGATTTTTTACTTACGACCTACCCTCAGTCTGTCCATGTTATTAAACATGTTGGTATTCTCTTTTTGCTTTATCTTGCCGTTAAGTTTTTTAAAATGTCGAATCGTTTAGAGGACGCTTTTAAGCCGTTAACCTTTCGTGATGGGGTTATTGTTGAGATTCTCAATGCCAAATATTTATTGGTCCCGACAATCATGTTCTCGCAATTTTATACTCCTGTGTCAGGGGGTTATGGACAGATTTTTTTGTTAACATTTGCTTTGGTTTTGCTAACATTGACCACCAGTATGATGTGGATTGTTGGTGGAAAATCTCTGGCACTGTTGGTGGCTAAAAAAGATTCTCAACGCGCACAGGGTCTGTTTTTCGGTTCGTTACTCTGTGTCACGGCGGTGTGGTTGTTTTATAGCTAGGAGGTTTGTTGCTAAAGCGTATTCGCTGGAATTGCTGGAGACGAATCTAAAAAATCATTGGTGAGAATGTTTGCCGTTAGGCCATCGGCAATGATTTTCCCCTCACAGAGGACAATCGTGCGCTCGCATAAATCATGAGCAAGGTCAAAGTCATGAGTAGCGATAAGACGGGTGTGGTCGAGTTTTTTGAGCAGATCAATAAGTTGACGGCGCGCCCAAGGGTCGAGACCTGAAGTTGGTTCGTCTAAAACAAGAATTTCGGGTGATGTTGCTAAAACTCCGGCGATGGCAACACGTCGTTTTTCACCATCAGAAAGTCGGCACGGTGCTCGATCTTGCAAATTAAGTACTCCTACTTGATCGAGAGCTCTACGCGCTACCTTTAATGCTTGTTGAGATGTTAAACCAAGATTTAGCGGGCCAAAGCAAACATCATCAATCGCGTTAGCCATAAATAGTTGATCATCGGGGTTTTGGAACACCATGCCGATAAGTCGGCGAATTTCGGCTAACGTTTTATTATTTAGCGGGTGGGTGCAAATGTGTATGCGACCTGCTGTAGGTGTGAGTAACCCGTTTAGATGGTGTAGAAGAGTTGATTTTCCTGCTCCGTTGGCTCCGATAATTGCAACACTTTCCCCAGCGTTAACCTGCAACGACACAGCGTCTAGTGCGGATGTTCCATCGGCATAAGTATAGCTTATATTGTCAATATCAACAGTGAGCATTAAGACCATAGCCCTTCAAGTAGCTGCCCTAAATAAATGGCAAGGTTGATGTGACGCATGAGAAAAAAGAGGCTACACCAGCCAACAATAAAACTCCAATCTTGCTTTGTTAATTTAGCGTTTGTTTCCGGTGTCGGAATTTCACCCGAAAAACTGCGACTGAGCATTGCGTTGTGGATGCGGTTGGCACGTGTGGTGGTTCTTAGGAGTAATTGTGCGAGAAGGTTAGCACCAGTGGCTAATGTTAGCCGTTTGCCATAGCGGCGAAGCTGCGTCGCTCGATACACTGACAGTCCTTCGGTGAGTAGTACAAGAAGATAGCGGTGGAGTAACAACAATTGGCGAGTAAATAGCTGTGGTACGCCAAATTGATTGAGGGCAGTGCACAGTTGAGGTATCCCCGTTGAAGCGAGAAGAATAAGGGCTGCGCTGGCCGTGAGCACAAAGCGGATCAAAATAGATGACATGGAGAGCCATCCTTGGCGTAGTTCGTAGCCAGCAATGATCACAGTTTGAGTTTCAATAAGTGGATTAAAAACTGCGATAAATAAAACAAATGGAGCAGCAAAAAACAGCCGCTTGATCACATAATCTAGTGGTAGCTCAGCGTTAAATAATAAAAAAGCAGGGTAAACGATAAAAGGTATTAAGGCTGAAATTTGTAAAGGGCCGTGGGAGGCGACGAAGAGAATGAAGACCAGTGTTGTAAACAGTTTAGTCCGCGGGTCAAGTCGGTGAACCCATGTTGTACCCTCCGCAAGGCGATTACTTTGATTGAGTTGCCATAGAGCACTATCCAACGTGACCATAGTGGTTTCTTAATTCCCCGGTTGAGCGCTGGTTGCGGCTTGACGTTTGCGGCGGATAAAGATGCTAGTCGTAAAGATTAACAGCGCGCACAACCCGCCTCCGATCAACCCTGATGTTGCGGTTTCGCTGTTACGTGCTGGGTGTTGGTCGTTAGCTGTACGACGAAAAGCGTAGTCAGGAAATGGTGCGAGTGCGGTTTGAGCATTGTCTAGTTGATGATGTAATGTAAGGGCTGTAGAGTCGATCTGTGGAGAAGTTCTAAGTGTGTGGTCACTTTGAGTCGTGGCCTGATCCACTGACCATTCGAGTCCGTCTGGCTGATTTGAGGCTAGGGGGGATAATCCACCGCCAACTAAAATGGCTGCCAGTGCTAAAATGAAGACCTTCTTGTTAACGCTACGTCTCTGGTTGGGTACCTGTTGCTGTGGACGTTGTGTTGTTGCAATGAGATTAAAAACGCAGACGGTTATGAGGCTCTCTCCAATACCAATAGCCAGATGGATTGGTTGCATTAGTAATAGAAAATGGCCAATGTCGAGACTTGAGATGCCTGATAATGAGGTTTGAATGACAACCGCCAGCGCGCCAAGTTGAAGAGCGAGCAGGGTGGTTATGATTGTGATAACTGTATGTTTTCTCCCCGTAGAAGGGGGCTGCGTATAGCGGCGATAAATTAAGGGGTAGGCAATAAATGCTGGGATAAAACCGAGGTTGATCATGTTGCAGCCTAAGGCAAGTAGTCCACCGTCAGCAAAAAAGAATGCTTGAATGGTCAATATTGAGGCCATAACAATAAAGGCTGCATGGGGGCCGAGTAGCATTGCTAGCAAAACTCCTCCGCCTAAGTGGCCACTGGCTCCCGTGCCGGGGATGGTAATATTAATCATTTGAGCCGCAAATATAAATGCAGCTAAAACGCCCATAAGAGGTACGTGGCTACTATCTTCATTGCGTTCTAGATTTTTTGCTGAAACCCTAAGTGTGAGGGCAGCAGCCACCCATAATCCGCCGCCAACTGCGGGGGAGAGAAGTGCATCGGCCATGTGCATAGTATAAGCAAGCTCCCAAAATAGATCGTACAGCTACATCTTTTGATTGTGTAAGTAAATTGAAACGGTATACAATTTGTCGTTGGTTCTAATGTTATGATTAAAAGGATCTATTGGTCTATATAATTTTGTGTAAAAGGTGAATTTGTTTTTTTCAGGGTCGTGTCAATTGTGTCAATTTTTTAAATTACTTGAGAATGAAGGGTGTCACTAATGTGTATTGATTGTGGCTGTTCTGCTGATTCCTCGCATCACCATCATCACGATGATGAAGCGAAAAGAACGATTCGGGTTGAAGAGGATCTACTGGCTAAAAACAATCGCCTCGCAGGGGCAAATCGGCAGCATCTTCAGCAGCATGGTGTGCTAGCATTAAATATGGTCAGTTCCCCCGGTTCGGGAAAAACAACGTTACTGGAATGTACATTGCGTACATTGCAGCAACGTTACCGCTTTGCTGTTCTTGAAGGGGACCAGCAAACAGATAATGATGCACAACGCATCGCGGCAACAGGAGTGGATGTTCATCAAATCAATACGGGGGCAGGCTGTCATCTCGATGCTCATATGGTCGGACATGGCATGGAAAAGTTTAATCTGTCGCATCTTGATTTGTTGTTTATCGAAAATGTTGGCAATTTAGTCTGCCCTGCATCATTTGATTTGGGCGAAGATCATAAGGTTGCCTTACTCTCTGTGACTGAAGGCGAGGATAAGCCGCTTAAGTACCCCCATATGTTTCGTGCGGCTGATGTGATGGTGCTCAATAAAACAGACTTACTGCCTTATGTTAATTTTGATGTAGAACGCTGTAAGGAGTACGCTCTGCGAGTGAATCCTGATCTAGTGATCCTTGAGGCTTCATGCACGGCTCCTGATGGATTGGACAGCTGGTATCAATGGCTGGAGGGGCGTTTGCAGTTGCGCTCTCAAGGTTAGTCATATGTGTCTTGCTGTACCCATGAAGGTGATGGAAATCGAACAAGAGAACGCTACGTGCTGTGTCGATGGCGTGAGCCGTAATGTGAGCTTGATGATGCTTGATGGTGTGGTGGTCGGCGATTATGTGCTAACCCACGCTGGATTTGCTATCGAGAAGCTTGATCCGCACGAGGCGCAAGAGACGATTACTTTACTCCGTCAATTGTTGGCGGCTACGGGTGATGATTCGTGAGCTTGCTTGGTCAATTTCGTGATCCACAGTTGGCGCAGCAACTCGTTAGTCAGTTGCACCAGCGTGCTGCGACGTTAGCGCGACCTGTTACCTTGATGGAGGTGTGTGGTACGCACACTATGGCGATTGGCCAACACGGTTTGCGTTCACTGTTTCCTGAAAATATCCGCCTTGTCTCAGGGCCGGGTTGTCCTGTTTGTGTCACTCCCGTTACTACGATTGACCATGCCATCGCCTTGAGTAAGCATCGTGATGTGATTATCACCACTTTTGGCGATATGATGCGTGTGCCGGGCTCAACCTGTTCATTGCAACAACAGAGCGCGCTCGGTGGCGATGTGCGAATTGTCTATTCGAGCCTCGATGCTCTTGCCATCGCGGGTAAAAACCCAGATAAGAAAGTGGTTTTTATTGGTATTGGTTTTGAAACCACCGCACCGACTATCGCTGGAGCAATTTTAACCGCTAACCAGCAGGGCATTGATAATTTTTTTGTTCTCTGTGCTCATAAAACTATGCCGCAAGCGATGACAGCCCTTAGCGATGATCCTGAATTAAACATTGATGGTTATTTGTGTCCTGCCCATGTGAGTGCGGTGATTGGTGGCGCTGGTTATCAACCATTGGTTGACCGTTGTCATATCCCCTGTGTGGTGACAGGCTTTGAAGCGCTGGATATTTTACAAGGGGTGTTGATGGCGTTAGCTCAGATAGAGCGCAGTCAGGCACAGGTGGAGATTCAGTACCGTCGTTTTGTAACGATGGATGGTAATCAAAAAGCACAACGCCTTCTGAATCAAGTATTTGAACCCTGTGATGCCAACTGGCGTGGCATCGGTGTCATTGCCAAGAGTGGTCTCCGTCTACGCGGTGAGTATGCCTGTTTTGATGCCGCACAGCAGATCAATACGGTGATAGAACCCTCTCAAGAGCCTGTGGGGTGTTTATGTGGTGATGTTTTGAAGGGGATCGTGTCGCCGGCTGAGTGTCCGCTCTTTGGTCTGCGTTGTACGCCGCTATCACCTGTTGGTGCGTGCATGGTGTCGAGCGAGGGATCGTGCGCGGCACAGTATCGTTTTGGCCAGCCGATTAAGGAGTCGATTCAACGTGGATAGCGATATTATTTTATTGGGTCATGGTAGTGGCGGCGAATTGAGTCACCAATTGCTCGAACGGCTTATTATCCCCATTCTCAATGATAGTGATTTCAGCCAGCGTAATGATGCTGCGGTGATTGATTGCCCAACACGGCAGTTAGCCTTTTCGACCGATTCCTATGTGGTCGATCCGATCTTTTTCCCCGGTGGTAATATTGGTGATCTGGCTATAAATGGCACGGTGAACGACCTTGCTATGCGCGGGGCAATTCCTCTGGCAATTTCCGTTGCCTTAATTTTAGAGGAGGGCTTTGCGGTTGCCGAGCTGCGCCGTATTCTCCTATCAATGGCTGCTGCTGCACGCCATGCTGGGGTGGATATTGTGACTGGTGATACCAAGGTTGTTCCGCGTGGTAGTGCCGATCAAATTTTCATCAACACCTCAGGGGTGGGTATGTTGAATGATAACGTGTCCATTAGTGGCAATCAGGCCAGCGTCGGTGACCGTGTTTTGATTAACGGTACAATAGGCGATCACGGCATGACGGTTTTAGCTTGTCGCGAGGAGTTGGCGATGTCGGCTCCTGTGACAACGGATAGTGCGGCGTTGAATCATCTTGTTGCCGAACTTGTAGACGTTTTTGGTGCAAAAATTCATGTTTTGCGTGATCCCACTCGTGGAGGAGTCGCGACCACTCTTAAGGAGATTGCTCTGCAATCTCAAGTGGCAATTCAATTAAATGAAACCTGTTTGCCGGTTAACCCAGCTGTTAGTAGTTTAAGCGCGTTACTTGGTTTAGATCCGTTGTTTGTTGCCAACGAGGGGAAAATGTTGGTGATTGTTGCTGCCGAGATAGCCGATGAAGCGGTGACTTTGATGCGCCGCCATGCAGTAGGGCGTGACGCTGCCGATATCGGTGAGATTGGCGGTGACTTTGAGGCGGGTAGTCTCATTCTAAATACGGCTATCGGTGGGCAACGTCGGGTCGAGATGCTCAGTGGTGACCTGTTGCCGCGCATTTGCTGATGACTGATTTTATGACACGGTTACGAATTGATCTAACGGGAACAGTGCAAGGGGTTGGCTTTCGGCCGTATGTTTATCAATTAGCAACGCAATGTGAATTAACAGGCTGGGTGGTTAATAATAGTCATGGAGTGTGCATCGAGGTTGAGGGCTGTCAAGCCAGCCTCGACCTGTTTTGTCAGCAGTTACGCCAACAATTGCCCCCTTTAGCACGAATTTCCTCATTGCTTCACACCTCAATTCCGTCTCAATTTTCAAAGGCTTTTGAAATTCGTGCTAGCGAACGGTTGCCGGAACAATCGGCAGAGATTACACCCGATGGTCATGTGTGTGGAGAATGCTTAAGCGAGTTGTTTGATCCACAAGATCGACGTTATGGTTATCCGTTTATCAATTGCACTAATTGTGGGCCACGCTATTCAATTGTCACCGCTATCCCCTATGATCGACCTCAAACCACCATGGCACCGTTTCCAATGTGCGCTCACTGCCAGCAGGAGTATGACGATCCGAGTTCGCGCCGCTTTCATGCCCAACCCAATGCCTGTGCTCAGTGTGGGCCGCAGTTGTCCTTGTATGATAGCCGCGGCATGTTGCTCCCTTCATGTGATCCACTTGAGGAGGTCATCGAAGCATTACGCGCTGGGCAAATTGTCGCAATAAAAGGTTTGGGTGGTTACCATTTG
>Ga0193964_1000202_pt1 | contig 29126 bp, 25 predicted proteins | sample FB_7_MG_FD_140323 | JGI IMG/M metagenome (GOLD analysis project Ga0193964, IMG submission 140323) | Microbial mat bacterial communities from the Broadkill River, Lewes, Delaware, United States - FB_7_MG | ecosystem: Environmental > Aquatic > Freshwater > River > Microbial mats | place: USA... | reverse complement strand
GCTTCCCCTTTTTGTTATTGCTTATCATCTCTAAATCTTTATATTTGTATTATATATAATAAAGTAAGACAGTTAATATTATGGCTAAGAACGAAATACAAACTACTGGTGTAAATACTATTTGCGATGAAACTGTTATTAATGGAGATATTATAGCTAAGAATGATTTGAGAATAGATGGACATATTAATGGTAATTTAGTAACGACTGGTAGAGTTGTTGTTGGAACAACAGGAATTATCACTGGAGATATTAGATGTAGTAATATTGAGATTCTTGGTACTGTTCATGGGGATATAGAAGCTACAGATATTATTACGATAAAAGGAGATGCGAAAGTGGATGGAAATGTAACTACAAAACGACTATCAGTAGAACCGGGTATTTTCTTTAATGGTACATGCAAGATGTCAAATTCAGATTCTAATAATAAAGAATAATATACTTAAAAATACACAATGAATTTTATTGGAATTATACCTGCTCGATTTGCGTCTTCTCGTTTTCCAGGGAAACCACTAGTTGAGATTGCAGGGAAATTAATGATACAAAGAGTTTACGAACAAGTATCTAAATGTTTAAGTGAAGTATGGGTTGCAACTGATGATGAGAGAATCTTTAAGGCAGTAGAAAGTTTTGGAGGAAAAGTTATTATGACTTCTGAGAATCATCAAAGTGGTACTGATAGGGTTAATGAGGCTTATTTTAAGATTAATAAAAAGCTTGGTAAAGCTTTCGATGTGGTTATAAATATTCAGGGAGATGAACCATTCATTCAGCCTGTTCAGATAGAAGCACTAAAGTCATGTTTCAAATCAGCAGAAGTAGATATAGCAACACTAGTAAAAGAGGTTGATTCAAATATTGAATTATTTGATATAAATAAGGTAAAAGTTGCTGTGGCCAAAGATGGCAAAGCATTATATTTTAGTCGTCAAGCGATACCGTTTATCAGAGGAGTAAATGAAAAAGAATGGATTAATAAACATGCCTTCTATAAGCATATAGGTATGTATGCATATAAGTCGAATGTATTACAATTAATAGCTAATATGTCAATGGCAAACCTAGAGGTATGTGAATCTTTAGAACAGTTACGTTGGTTGGAGAATGGATTAAAAATTCAAACTGCAATAACAGATGTAGAATCTATAGGTATCGATACACCTGATGATCTAAAGAGAATAAAGGATATTAAATTTTAGCACAATGAAAAGAATATATATTCCAATAGTTTTATTAATTGCGTCTTCATGTGTTCCAATGAAGCAGTATAATAATCTAAAAGATGATTGTTCTGCTGCTGCTGCTAAAGAAAAGACTCTTGTAGAAGATAATAGAGAATTGAGGGAGGCGAATGCCGAAATAGCTGCTGGTTTTGATAAATTAAAGTTAGATAATGAAGAGTATATAGAGAAGTTGTCAGCATTATCTTATGATAGAAATCAGTTAGAGGAAGAGCTCAATAGATTAAAGAAATCTTATGGGGAATTTCCCGATATGTCTAATATGAACTCAAAAGAGGTCCGTAACTTATTGAAGAAAGTTAGAGATGCCAATCTTGAGCTAATTGAGAGAGAAAAAAGACTAAATTTCTCTGAAAAGAAAAGAAGAGAAGAACAACAACGTCTTCTTGAACTTGAAGAAGCTCTTAGAAAAAAAGAAGAAGCTGTTACTGCCTTAAAGCGAAAAGTTAGTGATGCTCTTTTAGGTTTTGAGAAAGATGGATTATCTGTTAGAATTAAAAATGGCAAAGTATATGTTTCAGTTGAAGATAAGTTGCTATTTAAATCTGGTAGTTGGACTGTAGGTGGAAATGGAAAGAATGCACTTAGAAAACTTGCAAATGTTATAGCCAAGAATAAAGATATTAATATCATGGTAGAAGGGCATACTGATGATGTTCGTTACAATGGTAATAAGTATATAAAGGACAACTGGGATTTAAGTGTTAAGCGTTCGACAGCGATTATAAGAATAATACTAGAGAATAAATCTATTGAGCCAAAGCGTTTAGTAGCAGCTGGAAGAAGTAAGTATGTGCCACTTATGAAAGGGAAATCGTCATATTCAAGAGCACGGAATAGAAGAACTGAGATTATTCTTACTCCGAAACTGGATGAGGTATTTAAAATATTAGAGAATTAATGTTCTTAACATAAAAAAAGCCTTCTGAAAATATTTTCAGAAGGCTTTTTTTATGTTTTGTAAGCAATTATATAGTCATAATTTGTTTTTCTTTGATGGCAAACATTTCATCAATTTTTTTTGCATAGCCGTCAGTTACTTTTTGAACATCAGCTTCAGCATCTTTCTCAGCATCTTCCGACAGTCCATCTTTAATAAGTTTTTTAAGACCATCATTAGCATCTCTACGAGCATTTCTAATGCTTACCTTAGCCGTTTCTGCTTCACCTTTAGATTGTTTTACAAGATCTTTACGTCTTTCCTCCGTTAGAGCAGGAATATTTAGTCTTATGATTTCTCCGTTATTATCTGGATTCAAACCTAGATTTGAGTTTATGATAGCAGTCTCAATTGGTTGAATCATCTGTTTTTCCCAAGGTTGAATAGCTATTGTTCGTGGATCAGGAACACTAACATTTGCTACTTGTGGAAGAGGAGTTGGATTCCCATAGTAATCAACCATTACGTTGTTTAATATTTTTGGGTTTGCTTTACCTGCTCTAATTTTCCCTAGTTCTTCTTCAAGGTGAATTAGAGCTTTGTCCATTTTTTCTTTTGCATCTTCAATATACAACTGAACTTCCTCATTCATAATTATATAATTTTAAGTTTATTATCTTTTATCAACGTGCAACAAAGTTAAGAAAAAAAATCAATGAGTGAAATAGGCTATTTTATGTGATCATTCATCGAAAATAAATTTCTTAGTAAAGGCAGGTTGAAGCTCATTAATCCATACTGCCTTGGAGTTGTATTTTGCATAGAATGGAACTCCTACAAGTTTAGTATTTTTAGCTTGAATGAAGCTAAGTGTAAATATTTTTTCGTTATTAATTTCGGAGATTCCGTTTATAACGATCTTTCCGTGAACTGTTGACATACTTGGTCCTCTAACGGTTCTGCAAAGACCGCTAACCTTTGAAAATGCTTCCCTGTAAACATTCCATGCTCGCTCTATGCTTATTGCAAAATATGTACTAGCACCTGTATCTCTAACAATAAACATATAATAAGGAATCATTCCCCAGTTTAATTGTTTTCTCCACATTTTAGCCCACATATCAGGATCGTCATTGAGATTATTAAGTATAGGGGATTGTGTTCTTATCTGTGCCCCAGTTTCAAGTATTTTTTTAACAGCACTTTTACATTCTGTTGTTTGCATTTCATTAATATGGTTGAAATGTGCCATAAAGCTTAGATTTATTCCCTTACTAGTAATCTTTCTAAAAATAGATAGTATTTGTTCAGAATCATCGTCTGTTAAGTATTTGTATGGCCAATATGTTAATGATTTAGAGCCGATACGAATAGTTTGAAGATTAGGAATATTTGCATCAAGTAATTTATCAATATAAAGTTCAAATACATCTGCATGCATTGTCATAGGGGCGCCACCTGTTATTAATAAGTCTGTTATTTGTGGATTATTTTTGAGGTATCCAATTATAGAATCTATTTCTTTGGTAGCAAATTTAATCTCTTTTAGTCCTGAGAATTGAGGCCATCTAAAGCAAAAGGTACAATATGCGTGACAAGTCTGACCTTGAGCTGGGAAGAAAAGCATAGTTTCTTTATATTTATGTTGAGTTCCTTCTAATTTCTCTCCTGCATATTCAGGGATATTATGCGTTTGACTGGAGGAGTCAGGATTAAGATGTTGTCTTATCTCTTTTACAATATGAGCAATTTCACTTTTATCAGCACCAGATTTGATTGCCTTTGAGAGTTTATTAAAGAACTTAGGAGGGAGCATATCTTTTTGTGGAAAATTGAGAATAAAACAAGGATCAGACTTGAAGTTGTCCCAGTCAATTAGTTTTTCAACTACATAGTTATTTGTTTTAAAAGGGAGTACATGTCCCACCACTTCAATCTCAAAGATTTCTTCGTCACTTAGTTTTTGTATTTGCTTAATCTCTCTATAGTTTACGAGGTTGTATAATTTGTATTTCATATTTTAAATTGGGTTAGTATATAAATTTACTAATTCTGTATCAGAAAGTTGCAATAATCATGCAACAGATTTTTAGAAAAGTAATTATATATTCAATATTTTCATTATTAAGTTATTGATTGTACTTTTGTGCCACATTTTAATAGGATATTTATGAAAAGAAGCGATATAGAATTAATGGCACCAGTAGGCTCATACGAGTCTTTGATGGCTGCCGTACAGGCGGGAGCAGATTCAATTTATTTTGGGGTTACAGGATTAAATATGAGATCGCGTTCTGCTAATAATTTTACATTACACGATCTTAGGAAGATTGTTGAGATATGTAAAGACAATAATATGAAATCATATCTAACAGTGAATACTGTTCTGTATGATAACGATTTAGGGCGAATGCACGAGGTAATAGACGCTGCAAAAGAATCTGGACTTACCGCTATTATTGCTTCTGATATCTCAGCTATTCAGTATGCTAGCGAAGTTGGGGTTGAGATCCATATTTCGACACAGTGTAATATTTCTAATTATGAGGCAGTTAAGTTCTATGCTAAGTTTGCAGATGTAGTAGTATTAGCTCGTGAGTTAACACTAACTAAGGTAAAGAAAATTTACGATAAAATTATTGAAGAAGATCTTCGTGGTCCTAATGGAGAACTTATAAAAATAGAAATGTTTGCTCATGGAGCATTATGTATGGCTGTGTCAGGTAAGTGTTATTTAAGTCTTCATGAGATGAATGCATCGGCCAATAAGGGGGCCTGTATGCAAGTATGTCGACGCGGATATACAGTTAGAGATAATGAGAAAGACATTGAGCTTGATATAGAGAATGAATATATAATGTCTCCTAAGGACTTGTGTACGATTGGTTTTTTAAATAAGATGATAGATGCAGGAGTACGAGTTCTTAAATTTGAAGGACGTGCTCGTTCTCAAGAGTATGTTAAAACAGTTGTGGAGTGTTATGATGAAGCGGTAAATTCAATTTGTGAGGAAACTTATGATGCTTCTAAAATTGAGGCATGGAGAGAAAGATTATCAACGGTTTTCAATAGAGGATTCTGGGATGGATATTATTTAGGTCAGCGTCTAGGCGAATGGTCACACGTGTATGGTTCCCTCGCAACTAAAAGAAGAGAGTATATAGCAAAGAATGTAAATTTCTTCTCAAAGCGTAAGATTGCAGAATTCAAAATGGATAGTGGAGAGCTAGCAATTGGTGATGAGGTGATAATAACAGGCCCTAATACAGGAGTGATACAGTTAACTATTGAAGAAATACGTGTAGATTTAAAGAATGTAGAAAAAACGGTTAAAGGAGAGTGTTTTTCTATTCCTGTACCTGAAAAAATACGTAAAGCTGATAAGCTATATAAACTAGTAACAGTTATTAATGATTCTATTAGATAAATAAATAAATCTGAGAATAAAAGTTACAAAATACCGTTTCAAGTAATACTGGAATTTATATTTTTCAGACTAGATACGGCGTTGTTGCATAGCGATATAGGAGAATTCTTTCTGAAAGAATTCTCTTTCTTTTGTTAATGAATTCTTAAGAAAACGTTTGTTAATGTAGTAATTCTGTTAATTAATGATTAAAAACTTACTACCGGTCAATATGCTATTGTTTGGGAAATATACTCGTCATACTTTTGACCCCCAGAAACAGGAAACACAGTAATTTAAATTTTAACTAAAGAACGATTATGAAAAGAGTATTTATATTAGGAATCGCAATCTCACTATTCATGACATCATGTGTGAAGTATTCAACTAAAGATGAAGTTGTCACGCCAAAAACAACAGATGTAACATTATCTATTGAAACAGGTACTTTAGTGAGTAATTCTTCGATTAATAAAGTATCAGCAAAGACTAGCAGAGTTTCTAAGTCTGGTGAATACAAGAGATATTCTGCTCCAGTATATGTTAGTGGAGTGAGTATAACAGCGAAATCTCTAGATTTTACTGGTTTAGATAATGTTGTAACAGATTTCTCATTTGTTGATGGAAATTCAGGTGGTAAAGATATTACAATGACAGTTCCTTTTGGAGATAATAATTTTAGCGCAACAAGTTTAACTAATGTTGTGGCAGAAAATGAGGCATATCCCAATAGTGTTAATAAGTTTATTGGTTCAGGCAGTAAATTAGATTACTATTCTGCAGAATTAATAAAAGCTCAAAAGATTTATGCAATCTTTAATGGTAGTCAAGATTATACTGTAACAGAAAATAATCCTTCTTTTAATATTCCGATGACTACAGAAAGTGCAAGATATGGAGTTGTTCTTGAGACATCTGTTAATTATGATGTTAAGATGACTGCTACACTTGGATCTGCTCAGAAGGCAATTACTAAAGCAACAAGTGCAAATGCATCTGCAATAATCTTTAATGATGAGAACGTGGCTGATGGTGATCAGTTAAGTGTTACATTAGAGGTTCTTGTTAATGGTAAAATAGTAAAGACTATTATTAAGGAAAATTATATTGCAGAGGCAGGGAAAAATAAAACTCTAGTTATAACTTATAATAGTAGTGAAAATATACTTAAAGAAGAAACTGGTATTTCTTTCACTTGGACTCCTATGGAAGATGACGGAGAAATAGTAGATATAGACTAAGTAAACCTATAAATAATGATTGCCCATAGAAACACGCAATAAATTCTTGGGCAATCATTTTTCTAAAATAATTTCATTAAACTAATTGTAAGATTATGTATTCTTTTTTTAGATATGTATTTCTTATTTGTTTTATAGTGTCATTACTTACAGCTTGTTCTGATGAGCAAAGTACTGAAGGTCTGGACATTAAGACGGTAAGGGTGGATTTTAACCTTAGTATGATTAGTAGGACCCCATCTGTTGTAAATAAATCATCTAAACTATCTAAATCATCTTCAATAGAAAAAGTGTCAAATGTATTACGTGGAGATGCTCCAATCGAAGTAAAGGGAGTAGAAATCACAGCAGTAAATCAGGACTTTTTTGATGAGAATAATGATCCAATTACAACAAAAGGAGAATTTACTTTTACTAACTTTGGAAATGTTGGAGGAGAGTCTATTTCTATGGAGGTTCCATTAGGAAGAAATGAGTTTACCGCTGAAACAACATCTGTAGAGGCTTTAAGTAAAGCATATACAAATGAATTTTATCAATATCAATATGATTGGTCTTTGTCCGAAGCTGATGACTACAAACAAAAGATAAAGTATTATACCAATCTTGTAAATGAATTACAACCTGTTTATGCTGTATATAAAGGTAATGTGTCAAAAACCATTACTGATAAAGATAATAGTGTTAATATTCCAATGTCTACTGAGAGTTGTAGATTCAATATAATTATTGAAACTTCATGGCAATATGAGATAGTTGCAATAGTTCAGTATAGAATAAATGGGGTAAGAAAGACAATAAAAACAAACACTCGAAAAAGAATTGAGAACGGATATGCTTCTGCTATTGTTCTAAATGATAAAGATCTTACTGAAAATACTTATATTACAATTAAACTTCAATTATATAAGTGGAACGATAGAAGAAATAAATTTATCAAGGTTAGGAAAAAGCATATAGTTAAGGATGGAAGTAGAAATTATAAAACTGAAAGGGGAGTAAATAAGACCTTAATTATTAACTACAATGCCTCAGAAAATTATTGAAAACCCTTCAGCCATAGCGACTAAAGGGTTTTTTTATGCTTTATTATTTCTTCTTATATAGATAATATCCTTTGTAAACTATACTGCTAAATAAAAGTAGCAGCAAGAATATAGAACTAATCCATGCTATTGTTCTACCAGTATAATAGGAATCAGGTTCGAAGTAGAATGTAATTGTATGTTCTCCCTTTGGAACAATAATAGAGCGTAGAATGTAATTGGCTCTAAAATGAGTTGCTTCGTTATCGTCAATCTTCACCTTCCAACCTTTATCGTAATATATCTCTGAAAAAACAGCTAACTGTTCAGTAGTCGCATTTGATTTGTACACTAATTTATCAGGAGTATAAGATTTAAGTTTAATTGATGCGTTTGCATCAGGTATGAAGGCTCTGTCTTTTAGTATGTTCTCAAATCTATTATCAATAACTGCAGTTTCAGAAGGATTTATATTATTTAAAGCGGCTATCTCTTCATCTGCATTCTTAACCATCATATAATCTTCAACAAACCAGGCATTCCCCAATGCGCTTTTATTTTGAATTGGGGCTGCATCTTTATTGTAAATGATATACTTAGTATTAAGCATATTAATAATGCCCAGATTGTTAAGAGTTGAATCAACTTTCTGAAGAGTAGCTCCGTTCTGTAGACAGGTAATAAATGTGTTCATTTCTTTAGTAATATGAAAATCTATAAGATCCTGATATCTTCGAAGTTTACCAGCACTATATCCTCCAATGGTTTTATGGTAATATGAAATATGTGAATCGTTAAATGTATTTACAGAAAGATCCAGAACCTTATAATTAGGATCTTTGTCCTGAAGAATTAATTTATCAACGTGACGTTCTGAGAACTGATTTGTAAGTTGACGTTTTGGCATAAAATGGTTCTCATTTAGGAATCTTTTGTCTATTGTCCACATATCAGCAAGTACTAGAAAAGCAAGAATAATATATGCATAATTTGTTTTTAACTTCTGATTCAGGACTAGCCATAAAGTACCAGCTGCAAGAATAATATATATAAGAGATCGATAAGCATCTGCTTTAAGTATAGCCATCCTGTCTACCATTAAAGCTTTTGCAATAATCTCTTGCATCTGAGAATCATGTACTCCAATAAAATCTCCAGCAATAGATGGGAATATTGCAATTAACAGACAGAAACCGCCAGTTGTACCAAGAGCAATTTTTAGTCCTTTTTTTAGTTCTTTTTTGTTAATATTCTTATCGAAGAATCTCTTTAACGCCAGAATTGCTAACAGAGGGATTGTCATTTGTGCTATAACAAGAATCATAGATACAGTTCTGAACTTGTTATACATTGGTATATAGTCAAGGAAGAATTCAGTTAGAGGCATAAAATTATGTCCCCACGCTAGAGCAAATGAAAGTAATGTAGCGGTAAGTATCCACCATTTTGTATTCCCTTTAATAATATATAAGCCTAAGATAAATAAGAAAATAATAATTGCTCCAATATATACAGGGCCTGATGTTCCAGGTTGTTTCCCCCAATATGTTGGCATTTGTTTTATTACTTGCTTAGCATATGTAGGATCTTGACGAGAAAATAGTTTATAGATCTCTGAATCTTCACTTAATTCAGAAGCTGAAGCTCCTCCATTGTAATTAGGAATTAATAAATTAAATGTTTCGTCAATACCATAGCTCCACGCAGTTGCGTAATCTTTATCAATGCCGCTTGTTGTTTTGTTGTCTGCATTATGACTAAGTTCAGATGGGCCACGCATAGTGTATTTTGAATACTCGCTCATTGTCATCATATAGTCTGCATTTGTTGCAACAGCTAATCCAGCGCCAATAATAAGGAGCCCCGTTGTTTTGAGAAAAGCAGGAATTGCCTTGTGTTTGATTGCATTATATAATTCGTATAATCCGTAAATAAATATTGTAATCCCTAAATAGTATGTTATCTGAGGGTGTTTAGCAATAATTTCAAGAGCCAAAGCCACACCAAGACAAATAGATCCAATGATTCTATTCTTTTTAAAGGCGTAAATAACTGATGCCATTACCATAGGCATTAAGGCAATAGCTACCATCTTAGAATTGTGACCTACCTGAATAATGATAAAGTTATAGGATGAAAATGCAAATGCTATTGCTCCAATTATTCCTAGCCAGGGGTTAACTCCAAATGCCATTAGAAGCAAGAAGAAAGAAATCATTGCAAGACAAATATAACTTGCAGGTCTTTTACCAATAAATAGATTATTATATAAGACTTTTGTTTGATTAGCATCAAAATCAGTAGAAATCATATATGATGGCATCCCTCCAAACATAGAATTTGTCCAAAGAGGCTTTTCTCCTGTCTGTTTTTCTGTTTTGAGAATTTCGTTCGTTGCACCTCTCCATGAAGAGACATCTGCTTGGTTTACAATCTTACCTTGGAGTACTTCAGGAAAGTAGGCGTAAGAAATACCTATAAATATGACCAAAGCTGCCAAATATGGAACTATCTTTTTAAAATTAATTTTATTCATGCTTATAACTATTTGTTTTTACGATGTTTGAAAACAAAAATAAGATATAAATTCATAATGTGATGTTTAATAATAGCTAATTATCCATATTTAAACATCTTTTTGAGTATTCTTTAAATTATGGTTACATTTGTTAGTAAATACTAATAGAATAAATTATGTTGAAGAATTATAATAAAATTAAAGAAGCTACAGTTGATTTTAATAGGAGTGATTCATTGTTTGGGAAGATATTTGCGCATCCTTTTTCTTTGTTGATTGTTGCTTTAGTAGAGAATACTTTCATAACACCAAATATTATTACCTTCATATCATTTTGCTTTTCACTAATAGGAACATATTTCTTAGCTTTTAATCCTGATTATATTGGATTGGTTCTAGCTGCATTGTCATTACATATTGCATGTATTTTTGATTGTGCTGATGGACAGTTGGCTCGTTGGAAAGGCAAAGGGTCTGACTTCGGAGCCTATTTTGATGTAGTTAGCGATCAAATACAGCATAGGTTAGTGATTATTGCAATTGCAATACGCTATATGGATGATATGTATGTGATATGGTTAGCTTTTGCAGCACTGGCTGTAGTAACTTTTACTGGTCATGAAAACCTACTGCAAAAGTTAATAAAGAAAAGTAACGTTAAGCTTCAGGAACAGAGAGATTCTTTTGTTCAAGGGCAAAAGAAGAGTCTAGTAAAGAAGATCGTGGCATGGCTTATTGCAAACTGGGGTGGCTATTTTATTTATATGTTGATTTTCTTCCTTATAGGTAAGCCTGTATGGTTGCTATATTATATGATTATATATAATTCATTGTGGTTCTTAAAAAGATTTATTGTATTTGCTTTGATAAGAAAGAGAGTATAAATATATGAAAATAACAATACTAGGTAATTCTGTAAGTTTAAGAAATAGACCAGTTGAGAGGTATCCGGATAACAAGAATTATGGAATGTTGTTGGAGGAGATGTTGGCTGATAAGCGTGTTGTTACAGTCTCTAATAAAGGTATTGGAAGAGCAACTATAATTGATATAAACCAACGGATTGATGACCATATAAATGAATTCCCTGATTATTATATATTGAATATTGGTGTTTGTGATGCGGCAACAAGACCAATCCCCTTATGGTTTGCTACAATAATTAATAATAATAAGAATTCGCTCTTAAAATCGGTATTCAGTTCTATTTATTATAGGTTAATCAGGGATAATTCAGCATTCTTTGTCAGATTTAGGGGAAAAAATGCTTGGGTTTCAGAGAAGAGGTTTGGAAGGGAATTTGAATATCTTGTGTCTGAGTTGTCAAAAGATACGAATGCCAGAATACTTATCTTATCAATAAATAAGGCAAATGATAGAGTGGAGAAGATAGTACCGGGTAGTGGAAGGAATTATGAAATATATAATTCAATAATGAGAAACATTGCAGACAAATACAATCAGGAATATATTGATACTACTGATATGTCTGACTTTGAGTACTATCCAGATGGGACACATTTTAATATTACAGGAAATACAGAGATTGCAAGTAGGTTATATAAGATAATAGAGGGTGTTTAATAAATTAAGAAATACAGTTAAAGAAACTGCTATTTATAGCATAGGTAATATTGCGAGTAAGCTTGCGGGTTTTGTTCTTATTCCATTGTTTGCAGAAAATATTAGTATTGCTTTATATGGGTTGCTAACACTCTTTGAGATATGTTTTGATATTATAAATCCAATATCAAATGTAGGAGTGGAGAATGCTTTGATGCGATGGTTTTATGATAAAGAATCAGATGGAAAGAGAAAGTCGCTTTATTTTACAGTTTTTGTTTTTTCTGTTTTGTCTACTTTCGTTGTTCTTATATTGGCATATATATTAATGACAAACTATACGAGTGCAATATTTAGTTCAGATGTCAATAAATCATTGATTTTGATTTTCTTATCAAGTGTGTTTATGCGATTGGTTGTTGCAAGTCCTTTAACGTTGCTAAGAATAAAGCAAAAAGCAATCAAGCAAACAGGTATGGTTGTGTTGGGCTTAGTGATAACCGTGAGTCTAACTTACGTATTCCTACAGTATTATCATATGGAGTTATACGGAGTCTTTTTAGCTCAATTACTATCAAATTTAGTATTGTTGATATTGTTAGTTCCTACTGTTTTTAATAATATTCAATTTAAGTTAGAAAAGGAGATCCTTAAGAAAATGCTTCATTATTCTTATCCTCTTGTTTTTTCTGGTTTATTGACAACTGTACTTGTATTAAGTGACAGGTACATATTGAAGTATTATTATAGTTTGGGTGATGTAGGAGTTTATTCTCTTGCATATAAAATATCAAACATTGTTAAGATCTGTATTACAACATCTTTTCTGCAATCATATGTTGTCTCGTACTTTAAGGGTATGAATGATGTAAAGGAGAGTGATAGATTTCTTGTGAAATCTCTTACATATTTTGTCTTTATCGCTTGTTATTTAAGTTTGTTTATAGTCTATTTTGGCAAGGAAGTATTAGTTGTTCTTTCATCAGGCAACAAGGATTATTGGCAAGCGTATGTATTATTGCCATTTTTATTAGTTGCAGTAATTCTGGCAGGTGTAAGACAAATATCAAGCATGCCTATACGAAGAGAGAAACAGACAAGACTACTTTCTATATATAGTATTTGTGCGGCAGTATTGAATCTGTTGTTGAACTTTGTTTTTATTCCAGAGTGGGGAGCATATGGTGCTGTAATATCTACAATAATCTCTCAATTATTAGTTGTAGTTATTTATAATTTATATTTAAGGAATAGATATCAGATAGTTATAGAATATAGACGATTGTTTATTCTTGTCTCTTTAACTCTTGTTGTTTTTGTTCCATTATTGTTTTTAAACGAGCTTAATTTATTTATAAGGATACCTGTAAAAGTATTCATTCTGGTAGCATATCCTTTTTTATTATATATAGTGAGTTTCTATAGTAAAGATGAACTACACAGAATATGTGGAGCATGGAAGAAATGGAGTAAATTATCTGATCTAAAAAAGAATATCACAAAGATTAAAATATAGATGGTGCAAACGATAGGAATGATCTTAGATGAAAGTTTTCCTCCTGATCCCAGGGTTGAGAATGAGGCTAATCTGTTAATAAAAGCTGGATTTAAAGTTAAATTATTTTGTTTGGGGAAAACAACAAATAATGAGTTTTATAACGGCATAGAAGTTTGTAGATATAAAGCCTCTGGTTTTGTGATGGATAAACTTTCAGCCTTAGCTTATACATTTCCATTCTATAAGAACTTTTTGGTTAAGCGTATTTCTCATTTTTTTAAGAATAATGATATTGATGTTATACATGTTCATGATATTAGGGTAGCGCAAGCAGTCTTTGAAGTGAATCGTAAATATAGTTATCGAGTTGTGCTTGATATGCATGAGAATAGACCAGAAATAATGAAACTCTACAAGTTCGTAAAAACATTTCCAGGTAATATTCTTATAAATCTAAACAAGTGGAAAAAGAAAGAAGAGAAATTTGTAACGCTTGTTGATAAAGTAGTAGTAGTTACGGAAGAGGCAAAACAAGAACTGATTGCGCGTACCAAAATTAAAAGTAGCAAAGTAATCAGTCTGCCCAATACGCCTTTGCAATCATTTTATGAAGAATTCTCCACAGAACAGCAGATTTTAGACAAATATAAAGACAGTTTTAATCTTTTATATATAGGTGAAACAGGATTGCGCAGAGGTATTGAAAATGCAATTGAGGCAGTTGCTCTTGTCAGGGATACTATACCTGATATTATGCTCATTCTTGTTGGGAAAAGTAAGGATGATACATACTTGAAATGTAGAGTAAAAGAGTTGAGTATAGAAAGTAATGTTGATTATCAAGGATGGCAGAATCCGTCAAGTTTTGCATCATATATTTCTGCATCTAACATAGGGATTTCTCCTTTAATCAGAAATCTGCATCATGATACAACTTATGCAAATAAGATATTTCAATATATGGCATTTGGTCTACCAATAATAGTAAGCGATTGTCCTGCTCAAGCTAATGTTGCAATAGATAATAATGTTGGATTGGTGCATAAAGCTGGTGATTCAAGGGATTTTGCAGATAAGATTATAGAATTATATGAGAATAAAGAGATGTATAATACTATGCAAATGAATGCAAGTACTCTTATTCAGAACTCATATAATTGGGGAAAAACTGGAGTGGTATTAATTGATTTATATAGAAATCTCTAATATGATTAGTGAGGATAGAAAATATAGACTTAAGAATATCATACGATATATATTAGAAGCATTCCTTGGAAGTTCAGAGAAGGCTGTTATAAAGTTGGGTAATGATAGTAAAGCAAAGCGTATCTATTCATATTTTAATAAGCGGAATAAGAAATTCATTGGAATCAAGCGATTGACTATCTCTATTGCTTTGATTGATTTGTCAACGTATTCTTGCTTTGAGGATTATAGGCTAACAATCAGAGGAAAGAACTCAGCAGATTATTATAAAAGAAGATGTGAAAAGAAAGGATATACTTTTAGATCTATAGATAGGAATACTTTTATCGATGAAATACATGAAATAAATACGTCGCTTGATGTTCGTTGTGGTAAAGAAATGACAAGTGAGTATATGAATCGTGTGACATCGTATAATAATGAAAATACATTAGCTTACGGTGTGTTTAAGGATAATATGCTAGTAGCATATACCGATTTGTCTACTTATAATCAGGTGATAAAGATTAATAGAATCTTGGGACATGGTGATTTTCTTAATGATAATATCATGTATTATCTACTCTTCAAAAGTATTGAAAGTGTATTTGAATTAAATGAAAACAAACTTAGATATTTTATGTATGATTCTTTCTGGGGAAATCCTAAAGGTCTGGTGCTTTTTAAAAATAGATTTAAGTTCAGTTCATATAAAGTAAAATGGCTACTGGAATAGTATGGGAGTATTACAAAGGATATATAAGAAGTTAACTCAAAAGAGCAGACTGGATATTTATGAAGAGATTCTTCAATTAGCTCTTGATAAAGGATATAGAGTCTGTTCACTTTATGATTGGTATAAGTCAGATAAACAAGGTAAGATATTTATTTTAAGGCATGATGTAGATATTGATGTTCAAGGAGCTGAGAGGATGTTTGAAATAGAGAAGCGTCTAGGCGTAAATGCGACTTATTACTTCAGAAATACAACTAAAGATTATGCTTTAATTAAGAAGATGAAATCCCATAATTTTGAGGTAGGATTACATTATGAAACTATTGCTGATTATTGCAAAATATGGAACATTAAGTCAGTTGATGATGCCAGTAGTATTGATTACCGGGTATGCGCGTCAATTCTTGAAGAGGAAATAGAGAATTGGAAACATGAGTATGGAGATTTAAAGTCTATATGTGCGCATGGGGATAAGCGCAATAGGATGCTGCGTGTACCAAATAGAATAATCTTTGATGAAGAGTTGAGAAGAAAAACATTCGTCTTTATTGATGCCTGTGATAAGGATCTGATGGAACAATTCGATACATATATATCAGATACTTCGGTCGTAAATAATCATAAATGGAAATATGGAGTATCACCACAAGAAGTAATTTGTAGAGGAGATAAAACAATAATGTTGTTAACTCATCCAACTCATTGGAATTACAACTTTTTTAAAGCTATAAAAGCTTTGTATAGGGGCTTTAATGAAGATATGCTGAATCATGTATATAGAAAAGAAAGACTGAAGAAATATCTCTAGTTTTTCTTTCCGTAGTAATTCTTACTGAATCCTCTAACTTCTTTACCTTTAAGAGCATTCCATAATCCCCAGGTTAGTCCGAATCCATAAGCAAATACCTGAATATTAAGAGTGATAATAGCAATCTTTCCTACCCGGACATCCTTATATCTAAAGAATGCTTGAAAGAAAGCAATATTACATATAGTTATAAAAACACCCCACGTTATTATCCATAGAAAAGTAGCAATTTCTGTGAAGAACGGGGTAGCTGCACCCAGAAATACAAGCCAGAGAATAACCATCAGAGGCAAGAAATGAACAGGTTTAAGCATGTTTTTATGTCTGCGTCCAAGATTTATTCTTGCTACTCCCCAATTAAATATTTGTTTATAGAATTTAACAAGACTAGTTCGTCTTTTGTGGTATACAAATGCATCAGCAATTAACCCAACTTTAAATCCTGCGTTGTATATTCTAGCAGAGAAATCCATGTCCTGACCGTGGCGTAAGCCGCCCATACCACCAATCGTCTCGTATACTTTTCTGGAAATTCCCATATTAAAGCTACGAGGGTAAAATTTGCCAACACTCTTCTTGCTCCCTCTTGTCCCTCCGGTACCAATAAAAGAGGTCATAGAATAATTAATTGCCTTCAGAAGAGGGGAGAAGGATTCATGACAAGTATCTGGTCCCCCAAAAGCATCATAATTCTCTATATTCTGAACTTTCTCTATCTCAATAAGCCAATTATTAGGGAACATACAGTCTGAATCAACAAAGATGAAATAATCAGCTTGCGAATTCTCCATACCGAAGTTTCTAGCTGCTCCTGGACCTTTATTTTCCTGGAATATTGCACGAATATTTAGTCCAGTACTTGACTTGTAATTATTGATATAATCTCTAAAACCATCACTTGAGCCATCGTCAACGAATAAGAACTCGAAGAGATCTCTAGAGCCTTCAAGATGCTCGGCGCTTGCAAGTAGTTCTCTTACTTCATCAAGACGATTATAAACGGCAATTATTATTGAGTATTTCATTAATTGTAAAAGTTCTTTAAGTCAAAATTCTTTTCTTCTATATCCCCTTTAATAAACATCTTCTCCCACATAGCCATACCTAGGACAATCCATATATAGTTGTAGTGCCATCTTAGTTTAGGATGGGCTGGGTAATCAAGAATTCTTTTAATGTATTTGTAATTATAGATGCCCTGCCTTTCGATAAACTCTGGAGTTAGAATTCTTTCGGCAACATCTTTTAAATCTTTTTTAAACTGTAGATATGGGTTGACTGTGAAGCCCCATTTTTTCTTGGAAATTATCTTTGGAGGAAGTTTGTCTTCCATTGCCTTACGGAAAAGATACTTTGTAGTATTGTGCTTTATCTTCATTTCAACAGGAAGAGAAAATCCAAAATCAACTAAGTCTCTATCAAGGAAAGGGACACGTTCCTCTACGGAATTGGCCATTGACATTCTATCGTCTGTTAGAAGATAATCATTAACCATCTTAGATTGAAATTCGGTTATAAGAACCTGATTCAGGGCGTCTATTCCTTTACACTTTGAGAAGATGTTATCAAATTCCTTAGATGTCTTCTCTACATCAATATTGTTATTAGAAATGAACTCTTTAGAATAGATGTTATTATATGCTCCTTTGTCAAAATCCCAGGTATTACGTAGAATTAGATAGAAGCGTTCAATGTTGCCAATTGAAAGAAGCATCTGAACACCTCTACGATATTCGTCGTAACGAAGAGTTTTGGATTTATTCTGAATGTTATATATTATATCAGATTTCATTCTTCCTATCTTCTGCATCCATTGAGGCATGCCCGAATGTAGTTTGTTAAAAGGATATATGAATTTATGAATATCGTAACCAGCAAATAACTCATCACCTCCTAGTCCGCCTAATATTACAGAAACATGTGGTTTAACAAATTTCGACATGTTAAATCCTTGCAACAGATTAATTTTAGGCTCTTCTGCGTGCCATAAAACCTCTGGGAATTGTTCAAGAGGATTCATAGAAAGTGACTTCGTATGATGGTTTGTCCCAAAATAGTCAGCAATCTGTTTAGCATCTGGAAACTCATCAGTTGGTTCATTAAAACCAAGAGTGAAAGTGTTTATATCCTTAACACCAAGTTCATGCATCTTCTGTACTATTGCGGAAGAATCTAATCCTCCTGAAAGATAGACACCAACAGGAACATCGCTGACAAGTTGTCTTTTAACAGCCTGTTTTAGTAGGTGATTAAGCTTGTCTTTTGCCTCGTTCTCAGTGATATTTTTGTCAATGTTCGGCTCTAGTCTCCAATATCTTTTAAGTTCAAGATTCCCATCTTTAAAAATAGCATAATGAGCAGGTGGTAGGCGTTTGATTCCTTCAAACAGAGTCTCTTCACTTTGTGTATATCGTAGATTTAGGTGAAGATGTAATGCCTTCTTGTTCATGGCTCTGGGAACATCTGGGTGTAAAAGAATTGACTTTTGTTCAGAGCCAAATACAAATGAACTAATGCCCTTAAAATAATGCATTGGCTTAACACCAAAATGATCTCTGGCTAGCATTAATGTATCAGTATTCTTATCTAAAAGTGCGAATGCAAAAATACCATTAAGCTTATTTATAAAGTCAAACCCATGCTCCTCGTATAAGTGTACAAGTATCTCTGTGTCTGATGAGGTAGAGAAAACATGCCCCTTATCTTTTAGTTCTTTAGTAATCTCCTTATAGTTATAAATCTCCCCGTTAAGAACAACACAAATGCTTTTATCTTCATTAAAAACTGGTTGTTGACCAGTAGAAAGATCTATAATAGAAAGTCGTCTATGACCAAGGGTGAAGTCGTTATGAGAATATACCGTCTTGTTATCAGGACCACGATGCTCAATAATATTAAGCATTCTATCCATCAAGGAAGAATTATCATGGTGTCTTTGGAAAATACCGGCTATTCCGCACATACTATAAACGTTGAAGTTTCTTTAAAGCTTTAAATTTAGCAAAATACATTCTAACAATGTTAATAATTCTGTCGTATTTCTTGAAATGTATTGAATACTCCTTAAGTTCAGCCTTGTTTGTAATGCTATATAAGATATCTAATTGTTTTACTATTAAACGAAGATAACCAATAGTACATGGATCATTTTTGGGATATGAAGGGAGTTCACATAGGTTGAAATGTACCCAATAGCCCATGTCATATTCAGGCAATAAATCAATTAATCCGTCTATACCATTGTTAAAAAGTATGGTAGCCTGTTTATAACTATCGGAATCAAGAGTTTTAGTTGCACGAATAAAGTCATAAAGGCCTAGTAGTGAGAATATATGACCATCAAGTACCCTTGTTGGCTTCTCTGCAACATACTCCTCATAAATGGAGGGAGTATCATTGCTATTAACCGACTTGCTAACAGCTACACCACCATTATTAACAGATGTTGAAAACGGGATTAATGTTTTCTCACATACTTCAAGATATTTGTTTTCCCCTGTAAGTTGCCATGCTCTGGAAAGTACAGATAAAGCCCTTGACTGAGTAAAAGCACTCTTCCATGGCTTGAAGACTTTATATTCGGGTTTATCAACCTCGGTTAGCCAATAACAACCAAGTTTACCATCTTCAATTCTATTATTATAGAACCAGTCAGCTATACGTAAGAAGTGATCTTTCTTTTCGATAGAACCAGTTGAGATATATGCATGAAAGATAGACAAAGCATATTGTCCTATACTTATAGGGTAATAATGCAGTTTCTTGTCCTCAACATCTATATAAGCAGAATTTAGAGGAACCCCATCCCCATCGAAAGAATGAATTAGACGATTAAGTTTAGACGTATCCTCGCCAAATTTTATGTAGTAATATCCAAGTTCACTACCTGTGAAATCATCAGCTAAATCAATATGTCTATTGGTATTGAAATCGTGAATGAATTTCTTGAACATGAACCATATCTTGTGTAGTTTCATATTATAAATACTTACTTAATTCTTTGGTAAGAGACACACGAGAGTATAAGTCCTTTTTATCAGAATTATTAAGCTTGCGTGACTTATAAACAGTGTTAATAAAATTGTTAATATCCTCTGTGTCACCGTAATTACAAGTGATTCCAGCCTCAGCATGAGTGATTATATTTGCTGCGTCACCATGCTTAGGACCTAAGCAGAGAATTGGTTTACCAGAACCAATATACTCAAAAAGCTTACCAGTAAGAATGCCCTCATTGTCCTTAATAACAGGAATAACCAGTAAAAGCATATCCGAGGATAACAGTGTGTTTATTGATTCAGAATGAGGAACAAATCCTTTAAAAATAGCATGGTATCCAATTTCATTCTCAATAAGTCTCTGTATATTCGCATCTACCTTGCCAACAAATTGTAGTCTGTAATCTCCTTTAAAGTTTTTAAGAACATTTATGAAACCTGAAATGTCATAATTGGCAGCCAACGTACCAGTATAGCTAATGGTAAAGATGTCATTCTTCTTCCTGCTTGTAGTTGGGAAATCAGATTCATCAAAACCGTTAGGAATAACCAGTATATTTTCAGGATTAATACGATTAGACTTAGCTGCAAACTGTTTCTTTATAAATTCACTTACTGAAATAACATAATCGGCAGACTCTAAAACACTTTTTTCATACTTACCATCAATATACTTAGCGATAGCAGTAGGATAGAAATTGTTGTAATAATATATATCAGTCCATGGATCACGCATATCAGCAATCCATTTAACTCCTAAACGATTCTTAAGTTTCAATCCTATAAGTTGAGTAGAATGAGGAGGACTAGTAGTTATTACAGTATCAATATCATACTTCTTTATAAGTTCAGCAGCTTTATTATAGGCGAATTTATTCCACCCCTTACGAGAATCAGGAAGAAAGAAATTACCACGAATAAATCGTGAAATCTTCTGTTTAAAAGAAGGATTAGCATCATTAGCAAATCCACTGTAAGGGGCCGATTTAGCTTTAGTGAACTTCTTATAAGTGTCATAAAAGCTAGAATTATCAGTTAAGTGTACCTCAATATCAGAAGAAACATCATTGAGAAGCGAAGCATCACGAATAGGATACTCAGCAACATCAGGATGAGGCGCAATAATGATAGGTTCAATATTACAATCTGGTAAGTATTTGGCAAACTTAAGCCAACGTTGAACCCCTGGTCCACCACTTGGAGGCCAGTAATAAGTAATAATAAGCACCTTTTTTCTTTCCATAATCACAAATATACAAACAATAAAGCAAAACTTATCATAAACATAAAGCATAGAGGTTGCAGTGCAGGTTGATAGGTCACGGGTAGGTAAGGGGTAGGTAGAGGGTAGGGAGTTGATAGGAACAAAAAGAGGTTGCTCAAACGAACAACCTCTTGTAAAATATTATAAATACGATTACAATTGCTTAAACAATGTTCTCATATCAGTTTGTGATTTAATAATCGTTTGAAGTTCATCAATAGAAACACGCTCCTGTTCCATTGTATCACGATGACGAATAGTAACAGTATTATCCTCTAAAGACTCATGGTCAACAGTTATACAGAAAGGAGTACCAATAGCATCCTGACGACGATAACGCTTACCAATAGAATCCTTCTCATCATACTGACAGTTGAAGTCAAACTTAAGTTCGTTAATAATCTCACGAGCCTTATCAGGTAAACCATCCTTCTTAGTAAGAGGCATAACAGCCAGTTTAACTGGAGCCAAAGGAGCAGGAAGACGAAGAACAACCCTAGAGTCAGCTTTTCCACCCTCTTTAGTTAAATCCTCTTCGCAATAAGCAGCAGACATAACCTGTAAGAACATACGGTCAACACCAATAGAAGTCTCAACAACATAAGGAACATAAGACTCATTTCTCTCTGGATCAAAATACTGAATCTTCTTACCAGAAAACTCCTGATGTTGCTTAAGATCGAAATCAGTACGAGAGTGAATACCCTCAACCTCTTTAAATCCGAATGGGAAACGATACTCAATATCAGTAGCCGCATTAGCATAATGAGCTAACTTTTCATGATCATGGAAACGGTAATTCTTCTCACCAAACCCAAGAGCCTGATGCCAGTTCATACGAGTCTCTTTCCACTTCTTGAAATACTCCATCTCAGTACCAGGCTGCACGAAAAATTGCATCTCCATCTGTTCAAACTCACGCATACGGAAGATAAACTGACGAGCAACAATCTCGTTACGGAAAGCCTTACCAATCTGAGCAATACCAAAAGGAAGCTTCATACGACCAGTCTTCTGAACATTAAGGTAATTAACAAAAATACCTTGAGCAGTTTCAGGACGAAGATAAATAGTATTTGCCCCATCAGCAGTAGACCCCATCTCAGTAGAGAACATTAGATTAAACTGACGAACCTCAGTCCAGTTACAAGAACCAGAAACAGGACAAACAATTTTATTTTCAATAATAATATTACGAACATCCTCAAAATCCTCTGCATTTAAAGCAGTAGCAAATCTGTCAGTAATAGTTTTAATCTTTTCAAGATTCGCAAGAACACGAGGATTAGTAGCCTTAAATTGCTCCTCATCGAAACTCTCACCAAACTTTTTAGCAGCCTTAGTACATTCTTTCTCAATCTTACCCTCAATCTTAAGGATAAAATCTTCGATAAGCACATCAGCTCTATATCTCTTTTTAGAATCTTTATTATCAATCAATGGATCACTAAAAGCATCAACATGCCCTGAAGCCTTCCATGTAGTAGGATGCATAAAAATAGCAGAATCTAGTCCAACAACATTCTCATGAAGAAGAACCATTGACTCCCACCAGTATTTCTTTACATTATTCTTAAGCTCAACACCCAACTGGCCATAGTCATAAACAGCACCTAAGCCATCGTAAATCTCTGACGATTGAAATACAAAACCATACTCTTTACAGTGAGCTACCAACTTTTTAAAAATATCCTCTTGAGCCATATCTTAAAATAATTACAAATTTTTAATCCAGACAAAAGTAATAAAAGAAAAGACAAAAAAAAAGCTGTCATTTATGACAGCTTTATATATGTAAAAGTAAGATAATTAGTCCTTAATCTCATTAATAGCTTCAGACACATTAATAGCGAAATCAGCAACCTTTTCACATTCCTCGAAGATGTCAGTATAGATAACACCAGTAGCATAATCATACTTTTTATCCTGAACATATAAGATATGTTCCTGACGAAGAATACTTCTAAACTCATTAACCTTATTTTCTAATTCGTAAGCCTTTTTAAGAGTAATCAGTTCATAATCAGTTCTAGCATTCTTACACATCTCAGTAAGAGAATCTTCAACAAGAAGAAACATTTCTCTTAAACGAGCTTTCAGTTCTTCAGGAATAATGGCCTTCTGTTCGTACTGACGATTGATAGCCTTAGCAACAGAGTAAGCAGAATCTGCAAGACTCTCTATATCCGAAACCATTTTAAAACCAGCTCTCACTCGTTTAGAGTTTGTAGTACTCAATTTAGTTTCAGAAACCTTAGTAAGATAATTAGCAATTTTAAGTTCAACATCATCACTTTCATCCTCAAGTTTACCAAGCTTAGTAAAAGCCTTGTCGAAGTCCTTTTTGTTCATATCAAGAGTAGACGTAGCAATCTTAAACATCTTTGTAGAGTCTTCAGCAAAAAGGGCAAGTTCTTGTTTAGCCTGGAAGATAGAAGCATCTGGAGTTGATAATAAACCTATATTTATATGTTGTAGAGTGAACGAATCATCTTCCTTCTCTTTCATAGGCACCAGTTTGATAACAACTTTGGCAATAAACTTAGCAAACCAAATCATGATACACACATTCAGAATATTAAATGTAGTATGGAATATTGATAACGCAACAGGTACAGCAGTTGCTTCAGTAAGAGGATTACCACCACCCAGGAAGATATTTATCTCAGCAATCATATCGATAAAGAAAGGGAAAATAGCCAATACCCATAAAACTCCAAATACATTGAAAATCAAGTGAGCTCTAGCAGCTCTTCTAGCAGATGTATTTGCAATCATCGCAGCCAGGTTAGCCGTAATTGTAGTACCAATATTTTCACCAAGCACCATTGCAGCAGCCATATCAAAAGAGATTAAACCATTTGCGCACATAACAAGAGTCAGTGCCATAGTAGCTGAAGATGATTGAATAAGCACTGTTAATACAGTACCAATAAGCATAAAAATCAAGTACGAACCATAACCTAAATCAGTATATCCTTTAAGGAAATGAAGAATCTCCGGATTACTCTTAATATCAGGCATAGACTCCTTTAGGAACTGTAGTCCGATAAAAAGAAGAGCAAAACCCATGATAAGTTCACCCCACGACTTAGCCGAGCGCTTACTTGAAAACAAGAATGGTAGCCCAATACCAATAATAGGAAGAGCCAATTTTGCCATACTAACCTTAAATCCAAGGATAGAGATAAGCCAAGCAGTAACAGTAGTACCAATATTAGCACCCATTATAACACCAATCGATTCGATAAGAGTAAGTAAACCTGCATTTACGAAACTAACCACCATAACAGTAGTAGCTGATGATGATTGAATAAGAGCGGTAATTAATATACCTGTAAAAACACCTTTTACTCTATTTGATGTCATTGCAGATAAAATACTTCTCATTTTATCACCCGCAACCTTTTGAAGTGCCTCACTCATAAGTTTCATTCCATAAAGGAATAATCCCAGAGAACCTAGTAATTTAAGGAAATCGGCCAAACCATACTCCATAGTAATTGATTTTAAATAGTTTATATAGTTAATTCGTAATTATCTAATCGCAGGCAAAAATAACAAAGTAGTGGTACATACAAAACACTTTACCAATAAATAATGTTACAATTTGGTTAAGAAATATACGTAAATACTTGTAGTTTTCATAATTGTTCTTGTATAAAGAAATATAGAAGAGGCAGAGGGAAGTTAGTCAGAGTCATAGTTCATTAAGAATATAGGCAAATCTACATATATAATATTTACACGAAATTAGTTATGTAGGGATAAAATGGCATAGCAACACATGATATATGTATTAAATATTTTATATATTTATATAAAGAGAAGAAAAAGTATGATTAACTAAAAATAGACATCATGAGAGAATTAATAAGAAAATACAAAGAAGTTTTGATAATATGCTTTGTTGTAGGATTACTATTAGGATTCCTCGCAGCATGGCAAGGTTGGTTGTAAAACACAAAGAAAGGCTGTTCCATAAAGAACAGCCTTTCTTGTATATTAGATATAAGAACTCTTAGATATTATATTCTTTCAATAGAGCTTCCATCTCTTGTTGAAGTTTCTTAGCCTCACGAGCTGCAACCTCAGCAAACGATTCGTTATTACAAGCATAAATAATTCCTCTGGAAGAATTAACAATCAGTCCGCAATGAGAATTGATACCATACTTAACAACTTCCTCAAGGCTGCCACCCTGAGCACCAACACCAGGAACGAGCAAGAAATGATTAGGAATAATCTCTCTGATCCCCTTAAGCATTTCAGCCTTAGTAGCACCAACAACATACATCATGTTATTTTCATCACCCCATTCTTGTGATTTCTCAAGAACTTTTTCATAAAGATGTTTATTCTCTTCCTCGCTCTTAAAGAACTGAAGATCGAATGCACCCTTATTTGAAGTTAAAGCAAGAAGGATTACCCACTTATCTTTATAACCTATAAAAGGAGAAACAGAATCTTCTCCCATATAAGGAGCAACTGTAATAGAATCGAAATTCATAGTTTCTAAGAAAGCCTTAGCGTACATCTTAGAAGTATTACCAATATCGCCTCTTTTGGCATCAGCAATAACAAAAATCTCAGGATAATTCTCCTTGATATAATTAACTGTTTTTTCAAGAGAAATCCAGCCTTGAGTACCCATGCTCTCATAAAAAGCAATATTTGGTTTATAGGCGATAGCGTACTTCTCAGTAGCATCAACAATAGCTTTATTAAACTCGAAGATAGGATCTTCTCTGTCTTTTAAATGCTCAGGAATCTTTTCTATATCAGTATCAAGACCAACACATAAAAAAGAATTCTTCTTTTTAATTTGCTCAAAAAGGCTTTTGTAATCCATGGTATTATAATTTTAGTATAAAAAACCCCTCCATAATAAATAAGGAGGGGAATATATTAAAGTCCACTTTCTTTAAGTCTTTCAGTATTCTCTTCAAATTGAAGTTTAGAAATAATCTCTTCAATCTCACCATCCATGATAGCATTAAGATTGTAAAGTGTAAGATTAATTCTATGATCAGTAACACGACCTTGAGGATAATTATATGTTCTAATCTTAGCAGAACGGTCACCCGTCGAAACCATTGTTTTTCTCTTACCTGCAATCTCATCAAGATATTTTTGATGCTCGATAGCATAGATACGTGAACGAAGCTCAATCATTGCCTTAGCAAGATTTTTAAGCTGAGACTTTTGATCTTGGCAAGTTACTACAATCCCAGAAGGAATGTGAGTAAGACGAACAGCTGAATATGTTGTATTAACGGACTGACCACCTGGTCCAGAAGAACAATAAGTATCTTTACGAATATCAGCTGGATTCAAGTCGATATCAAACTCTTCAGCCTCTGGTAAGATAGCTACAGATGCAGCAGAAGTATGAACTCTACCTTGAGTTTCAGTTTGAGGAACACGTTGAACACGGTGAACACCAGACTCATATTTCATAGTACCGTAAACATTTTCACCAGTAATTGTAGCAACAATTTCCTTGTATCCACCTGAAGTTCCTTCACTTAGGTTTGTCACAGATAATTTCCATCCCTTAGATTCGCAGTATTTAGTATACATACGGAACAAGTCACCAGCAAAAATAGAAGCCTCGTCGCCTCCTGCACCACCACGGATTTCAAGAATAGCATTTTTAGAATCTTCAGGATCAGCAGGAACAAGTAAGAATTTAATATCTTGTTCAAGAGCAGGAAGTTTTTCTTCAAGTTCCTCAAGTTCCATTTTAGCCATCTCGCGCATTTCCTCGTCCTTTTCGGTAGCTAATATTTCTTTTGACTCGTCAAGATTGGCAACAGCATTCTTAAATTCATCAGCTTTTGCAACAACCTTTTCAAGGTCTTTATATTCTTTATTAAGTTTTACGTAACGTTTCATATCCTGCATTACTTCAGGATCTGTGATAAGCTCACTAATCTCTCTAAAGCGGATATAAACAGTTTCTAACTTTTCTAATAACAGATTATTACTCATATCAATCTATATTATAAATTTAGCTGCAAAAGTAGTATAATTTTTTAATATTCACAGAGCCAGAAAGCCTTAATCGTTGAATTGTTGCAACTTATAAGCCTCGCATATGTCTGTAATTGTTTTATTAAATGGAGTATAAGAGAAATTGGGTAAAAAGTTTTGAACCTTATTTCCATCAAAACCAGATATATTATGTGAACTTCTAGCAGTCTCTCTTGTCAGGTTGGCTTTTTTGCCAGTAAGAATACTTTTTAATTTTGCGAACCTCCAGCCGAGTCCAGTTAACAAAGGAGATGCATAATACTTTGGCGGTTCTAAATCTAAATCTTTAGCGATAAAAGTAAAAAGTTCCTTATATGAGAAGTTTCCTCCATTGAGTATGAATCTTTCAGACTTGATATTTGTCTCAGTCAGAAGGTGCATAGCTCTGCATAAATCTCTTACATCAACGTATCCGGTCTTACCTTTAGTGTAAAAGGACAACCCTTTTGCAACCGTAGAAATTAGTTTTGAACTACCAGTATTCCAGTGTCCGAATCCTAATATAATAGAGGGGTTTACTATAACTACATTTAATCCTTTATCAATACCTTCCCAAACTATTTCCTCAGAATGAAATTTGCTATATGAATATTGAGAATGAGGAGTATCAGGATTAAATCGAGATAGTTCATCAACAGGTCTGTTTACGTAGTTGCCAAGTGATGCAACAGAACTTACAAAACAAAGACGTATATTTCTTTTGATGCACAGATCTACGATGTTTGATGTGCCCTGAATATTTATTTTGTGCATAAGGTCTTTATCTTCAGGATTAAAAGAGACCATTGCTGCGCAGTGATAAATAGTGTCGATGCCTTCACAGGCATTATCAAGAGATTCGCTATCAGACATATCACCATCAATCCATTCAATATTCTTAAATAGCTGATTATATTCTGACGTATAAATTTTAAATGTGTTTTTAATGTTATCTAAACAGCTTGACGAGCGTTTAAGAGCCTTGACATTAAAACCAGAACTTGTTAGTTCGTATAAAAGATGCGAACCAACAAGCCCCGTGCCACCTGTAATAAGTATCATAAATTACTTTTTCCAGTTAAATATGAAATTTTGTTTAATTTCAGGGTGTAGGCTCATGTGTACTGGACAAGCTTTAGCTGTGCGCTCAATGATAGTCATTTCTTTCTTTGAGTACTCTCTGTCAGGCATATTGAAATGGATATTAATTTCACCAATTCTTCTAGGATCGGAACTCATAACTTTCTCAATTTCTAATTCAGTACCTTCAATATCGATACCATTCTCCATACAATACATTCCTGCAATAGTCATTATGCATGACCCTAAAGCAGTAGCACAAAGATCAGTTGGGGAAAACGATTCTCCTTTGCCATTGTTGTCTGTTGGAGCGTCAGTGATAATCTTTGTTCCAGATTGTTCGTGAGTACACTCCATTCTTAGGTTGCCAAGGTATTTAGCTTTTATTGTAGTCATGTTTAAAAATTTATTGATTCATTCAAAAATAGGAAATATTAATTAAGAGGAGAAGAAAAGGCATCCTTAATGTGCTCTAATTTACATGAGTCTCCATTTTTTATAATGCAAATAGTGTCAAAACGAGCAGGAAGATTAATGTTCTTATACTTAATATATGCATCTGCAGTTTTAACAATAGCCCTAATTTTCTTCCAGTTTATAGCATTATGGGCAAGATCGAAATTAATATCAGTACGAGTCTTTACTTCAACAAATACAATTTC
>Ga0193964_1000194_pt1 | contig 29675 bp, 28 predicted proteins | sample FB_7_MG_FD_140323 | JGI IMG/M metagenome (GOLD analysis project Ga0193964, IMG submission 140323) | Microbial mat bacterial communities from the Broadkill River, Lewes, Delaware, United States - FB_7_MG | ecosystem: Environmental > Aquatic > Freshwater > River > Microbial mats | place: USA... | reverse complement strand
TCCTTTGCAGGAAGCGGTTCAGCCTGAAGGCGATACTGATTTTTCTAATCTTGCTCAAAAAATTGCTGCGTTAGTGGCAGGTCTAGATGTGCCGGTGCTTTTAAAAGAGGTCGGCAGCGGCTTGTCACCATCGGATATTGAAACAGGGTTGCAGGCCGGGGTACGGATATTTGATGTGGCTGGCACAGGTGGCACATCCTGGAGTCGCATTGAGCACCATCGCCGTAAGGATGCGAGTGACCTCGGTATTAAGTTCCAAGATTGGGGTATTCCTACACCGATGGCTTTGAAATTAGCGAATCCATACCTTGGTAGTGCCACAATAGTTGCAAGTGGCGGCTTAAGGGATGGGATTGATATGGTTAAATCTGTTATACTCGGCGCCTCATTATGTGGCATGGCTGCTCCATTACTTAAACCAGCAATGGAATCGGTAGAAGCAGTTGTCACTGAAATTGAAAAAATTAAAACAGAATTCAGAACTGCTATGTTTCTGCTAGGCGCTCGGGATGTTGCCGCTTTATTTAATAACCGAGCCCATATTCTAGAAGAGCGTTAGGATCGAGACCCCATAATGTCAGTTGGTATTGACGAAATTAGTTTCTATACATCTAATTATTTCCTGGATTTACGAACTCTTGCAGAAGTTCAGCAGATCGAATCAGAGAAGTATTATCAAGGTATTGGCCAAGAGAAAATGTCGATGGCTGCCCCTGATGAAGATGTCGTTACAATGGCAGCGAATGCAGCTGCGCCGCTAATCGAGCGCGTTGGCGCTGATGCTATCAGTACGCTAATGTTTGCGACCGAAACAGGCGTAGACCAGTCTAAAGCGGCTGGTGTTTATGTGCATCGCTTACTTGGCTTAAATGCGAATTGCCGTGTTGTTGAGCTGAAGCAGGCCTGCTATAGCGCAACCGCAGCCATTCAAATGGCTTGTGCTCTTGTTGCGCGACAGCCTGAAAAGAAAGTGCTTGTTATCGCGTCTGATATTGCGCGCTACGATCTGGATACTTCGGGCGAAGCAACACAGGGTTGCGGCGCTGTGGCCGTTCTTATATCTGCGAACCCTAGACTTGTTGAAATTGATCCTGAAGTCGGAAACTATACCGAAGATGTGATGGATTTCTGGCGTCCAAATTATCGGACAACCGCTTTAGTCGATGGGAAATACTCTACAAAAATTTATCTTAAGTCTTTGAAAAAAGCTTGGGAAAACTTTGTTGAGGCTAGCTCCTTAGCTTTTAATGATTTTTCACATTTTTGCTATCATCTTCCTTTTAGCCGTATGGCTGAAAAAGCGCATAAGCATTTAGCAAAAGTGAACAAGGCTGGTTTGACGCTTGAGCAAATAGAGCGCCAAGTGGAAGATACTTTGCACTATAACCGAATAATCGGTAACAGCTACACGGCATCGATGTATATTGGCCTGACGTCGCTATTAGAAAATTGTAAGCAAAACTTAGCGGGGCAGAAAGTAGGCTTTTTTAGTTACGGCTCTGGTTGTGTTGCTGAATTTTTCTCAGGCACCGTTGTTGCCGGATACGAGCAATGTCTCCATACATTGAATCATCGTACGATGCTTGATGCTCGCCAAGAAGTGAGTTACGACGAATATATTCGTTTATATAAATACCCAGACCCTCGTGATGGCGAACACCATGATATTCCAGAGTCCACTAATGGACGTTACCGCTTAGCAGCGATTAGTGGTCACAAACGAGAATATGTTATCTGCTAGTGCCCCTGGGAAACTGATACTGAGTGGTGAACACTCAGTTGTCTATGGGGCTCCAGCAATAGCGGTGGCTGTTAACCATCTCATTACGGCTTCCTTTGCTCCCTCTGATGATGGCTATTTAACAATATCCTCTTCAATAGGCAGTCAGCGTTATTCTTTGAAGCAGCTGGAACTCATCGTTGATAAGTTGAACCAGCGCTTTGATGAATTCTTATTAGGTCATCGTCCTGTTAGCCAGATTTTGGATAATCCAATTGACCTCCTTTTTTATGCTTATGCTTTTTCAGAGGCAAGGTTGGCTGGGCACTTAAGTATTGAAAGCGCTATTCCGACTGGAGCAGGCATGGGCTCTTCTGCTGCTGTTATTGCCGCGATTCTCAAGTTATTCACGTCTAATTCAATCTCCACATCAGATGCGTTACCTTTCTATCGTAAAGTCCAGCATTGTGAGCGTTTGCAGCATGGCAGAGGTAGTGCCATCGATGCAGCAGCTGTTACCTTTGGAGGTGCTGTTCGATTGCAAAATAATAATGTCGAGCCGATTTCGCTTGAATTAGGAGAAGGTTGGTTTCGTTATCACAGTGGCACGCCTCTTTGTTCAACGGGTGAAACGGTTTCTTTTGTTAGGAAACATTTTGATAATAGCTCTATTTGGGATGATTTTGCTGACGTTACACGGCGCTTTGAAGGGATTCAGGGTAATCAGCAACAGCTACTATCTTTGGTTAGAGCGAATAACCGTTTATTGCAAACTATAGGGGTTGTACCATCAAGTGTGGCCGCCCTGATCGACCGTATAGAACGTTTGGGTGGTGCGGCTAAGGTTTGTGGTGCTGGAGCGCATGTTGGCACTAATGCTGGACAAGTTCTCGTCTATCTACCTACGCAAAAGGTTGCGAAAGTGGAGAGTTTATTGGATATAACGTTAATTCCTATTCATCAACAGATAGAAGGAGCGCGCCTTGCGTAAAATCCGTGCCACTGTCCCCGGTAGCATAATGCTAATGGGTGAGCATTCTGTTTTATTTGGTGAAAAGGCGCTTGCCTGCGCTGTGGATAAATACATAACGGTTGAACTAGAACCCAGACAAGATCGGTTGGTTTTAGTTGATTCCGCGTTAGCGCAATATGAATCAAACCTCGATGATTTGGTGCCTCACCCTGATTTAAGCTTCGTTTTGAGTGCGGTAAGACATTTTACAGAGAAATGTCCAAGCGGTTTTCTGCTGAGGATAAAGTCTGAGTTTTCCCATAAAGTCGGCTTAGGGTCATCTGCGGCAGTGACCGTGGGTACTGTTGCTGTACTGTCAGCATTCTCGGAATCTTCATTGTTGCCAGAGCATCTGTTTGAAACTTCTTTGAGCGTTGTTCATGCTGTTCAAGATGGTCGGGGATCAGGCACAGATCTAGTCGCTAGTGTTTATGGCTCCATCATCTCTTACAACGTATCGCCACGAAAAATTACGTCGCTACAGGCTCTGCCTGAAATATCATTATTTTATGCGGGCTACAAAACGAAGACGCCTGATGTATTGAAACTAGTTGAGAGTCTCAGTGAAAACAGCCCAGCGATATATGAAGATATATACCGTTTGATGGGGGTGGTCACTGACAGTGCCGAAACGGCCATTAAGGCTGAGGATTGGTTGCGTTTGGGGGGCTTAATGAATAACTATCAAGGATTGATGGATGCGCTAGGTGTTTCAGATAAGGTGATTAGCGATATGGTATACCGACTCCGTGATAGTAAGGCTATTTTAGGTGTGAAAATTTCAGGTTCTGGTTTAGGGGATTGTGTTTTAGCTTTAGGTGACGACCCTCAAATAGACATTCCTTATGAAAAAATACCGGTAGCCGTTTCCAAGCAAGGAGTTAACCTTGAGTATCTCTAAACAGGATGTCATCGGCACGTACTTGCCAGAGCTCCCGCAGCATGGAATAGATGCTGAGGCATTTGCACCCAGCAATATTGCTTTGTGTAAGTATTGGGGCAAGCGTGATGTAGAACTGAATTTGCCAATTAACGCATCACTCTCGGTCTCCTTGGGGGATCTCGGTAGCCACACTTCTATTTCTGTTTCAGAAAAGGGTATTGATCAGGTCTATTTAAACGGTGAGTTATTACAGGGAGAAAGCAGTTTTTCAAAAAAGGTTATCGCTTTCTTGGATCTTTTCCGCCGTGGTTTGGATCAGCCCGTTATCGTAAAGACCAACAATAATATACCGACAGCAGCTGGGCTGGCTTCCTCCGCATCTGGTTTTGCCGCACTGATGTTGGCGATAAATGACTTTTATCGGCTGGGATTAACTACCGAACATTTATCTGCATTTGCGCGTATGGGCAGTGGAAGTGCTTCGCGCTCTGTTTTCCAAGGGTTTGTCGAGTGGCATAAAGGTGTGCGCGAAGATGGCATGGATAGTTGTGCTGAACGGTTAGACATGAGCTGGCCTGGCTTTCGCATAGGTTTGTTAAAAGTGGCAACGGGTGAGAAAAAAGTTGATTCCCGTTCAGGCATGCAACGCACGATTGAATCGGCCGATTTATATCAGTCCTGGCCACAACAAGCAGCGAAAGACCTCATGACGATTAAGCGTGCGATTGCTGATCGAGATTTGGCGCTATTGGGGCAGACAGCTGAACAAAATGCCTTATCTATGCATGCGACAATGATCGCTTCTTGGCCACCATTACTTTATTGGCAAGCTGAATCTGTCGCAGCGATGCATCGGGTTTGGGAATTGCGTAACGCAGGTATTCCTGTTTATTTAACGATGGATGCAGGTCCCAATTTAAAACTTATTTTCCAGCAAGAGCATGAACAGAAAATCCGAGATGGGTTTCCTGAATTATTAGATCTGGATATTGTTTCTCCGTTTGGCTAGGGGAAACAGGATCTAATGGATGCAAGCCCCCTCGAATACATTGGATAACACCGGTTTTATCCTCACTCGCCAGCAGAAAGATAGCTTTTCGGGCATAGAATTGACCTATTGGCTAAGAGGTGTCGATGGGGTTCGCTCTATCACAATACCGAATCAAGAAGCGGTTTTTTTTGTTCTTGATGAGCAAGTCGAAACCATTCGAAGCCTCCTATCTCGTTTTTCGGAATGGCGCTTATCAAAGGTGCAGTTAACCGATCTCAATTATAAAGGAGTGCATGCGCTTTATTGCCGTAATTTGAGAGTCATGCGCCAGATCGTTGAGCTATTGCGATTCTCCAATATCGTTATGATGGAGGAGGATATTCGTCATGCTGATCGCTATCTTATGGAGCGTTTCATTCAAGGAGGCGCTGCCGTTCTCCTTGGTGAGGAGATAAAGTTAAAACCTGCCGTTGTTAATCCGAAGTTTAAAATCCTTTCAATCGATCTTGAAACAACGATGAGAGCCGACAAAATATTATCGGCAGCTTTTTATGCTGATGATTTTGCGCTTGTGTTGATGTTAGGGGATGGGGTTAATAGTGAGAAGGTTAATTACTTCAATTCAGAGAAAGCGCTATTAAAAGCTTTTGTTGATGTGGTTGCTGAGTACGACCCAGATATTTTTATTGGTTGGAATGTTGTTGGCTTTGATTTTAGGGTGCTCAATGAGCGTGCTTCTGCACTAGGGGTTGCTCTGCGTTTAGGTCGTGATCAGCAAAATTTACAGCTGCATGAATCGGGTCAAGGTAAGTTTTACGCGCGGATGGCTGGCCGCATGGTGTTGGATGGAATTGATACCCTTAAGGGAGCTACTTTTCAGTTTGAAAGTTTTTCTTTAGAGCATGTTTCGCGGCAGATGTTGGATCGGGGGAAGTTGATCGATCATGTTGATGTTCGTGGTGATGAAATCCAACGATTGTTTCGTGAAGATAAAGCCGCATTAGCACGATATAACTTAGAAGATTGTAAGCTTGTTTGGGATATTTTCGAGAAAGCTGATCTGATTAATTACTTAATTGAACGGGCTCGGCTCACGGGGTTGTCGTTAGACAAAGTGGGAGGGTCTGCGGCTGCTTTTGATAATCAATACCTGCCGCTTCTGCATCGAAAGGGTTATGTTGCGCCAGAATATGCTTCGGGTATCTCAGGGTTGGGGGCGCCTGGTGGTTATGTTATGGATTCACAGCCAGGATTGTATCGACAGGTGTTGGTGCTGGATTTTAAGAGCCTATACCCCAGTATCATTCGCACATTTAAAATTGACCCTTTTGGCTTAGCGGAAGGGTTAAAAGAGGGTGCCGAAGAAACCGATCTCATCCCCGGATTTAACCACGCTATTTTTTCGCGATCGAAGACAATTCTTCCTGAATTGATTGAGTTTTTATGGCAAGCCCGCGACAAGGCTAAGCTCTCTAACAATGCAGCCCTTTCTCAGGCAATTAAAATAATTATGAACTCCTTTTATGGGGTCTTAGGTTCAAATGTTTGCCGTTTCTACGATCAGCGATTATCGAGTTCTATTACGTTAAGAGGCCACGAGATACTTATTAAGACAAGAGATTGTATTGAAAAAGAGTTTGGATTTAAGGTGATCTACGGAGATACCGATTCGGTATTTGTTTGGCTTGGAGATGGCTTTCCGGAAGAGGATGCTGACGCTAAAGGCCGTGAGCTGGCTGTTTTTTTAAATGATTGGTGGGCCGAAAACTTACAGCAACGTTTCCAGCTGGATACGCAGCTTGAGATTGAGTACGAAACACAATATAGCCGCTTTTTGATGCCGACGATGCGCCATTCTGATAAAGGAACAAAAAAACGTTACGCGGGTTTAAAACGCTTCCCTGACGGCAAAGAAAAAATGGTTTTTAAAGGTTTGGAGAATGTCCGTACCGATTGGACGGCAGTGGCAAGAGAGCTTCAGGAAGGATTGTACGAGCGAGTATTTAAAGGGCGTGAATGGAAGACTCTTTTAAAGAGTACGGTTGAGCAACTCAAAGCCGGTGAACTAGATGATCGACTTATTTACAGAAAAAGAATTCGTCAGCGTTTAGATCAGTATATAAAAAATAAACCTCCCCATGTGCAAGCGGGGCTTAAAGCTGAACGCTTTTATAAAGAGTTAGATCAACCTAGTCCCTATCGTTCAGGAAGCTTTATTGAGTATGTTATGACGGTCAATGGCCCTGAGCCTGTTGAATTTCAGCGTTCTGCTTTAGATTATCAGCATTATCTAGAGAAGCAGGTTAGACCGGTGGCAGAGACTATTATGCAGTTTTTGGGCGAAGACTTTGATGATCTTACCGCCCCGCAATTTAAACTATTCTGAAAGAGATTTTTTGTCTATCTCGTTAGGCTTTTACATCTAGTATCGAGCCTAAAGGGCTAAGCGGATCGGTGCGCAGCTTCCCAGGAGCAGTCACTTCTAGCAATTGCATAACCTGTTCGCCGGTTTGTTCTATCTGGTCATTAGCCATCTCGGTTGTTTTAACCGCATGGGTTGTTTGTGTGCTTGCCGCGCTTGCTGCAGTAGCACTGGCTGCAATTTCATTTACTTCCATAACAAAACCTTATTGTGATTACGACGACTCGGCTGTAATCCCTGTTCAGAAACAAGTGTCATGTTTTCAAAGTTGTTCCTTAGCTATCGGCCGATGCTGAGTACTCTTGAGTAGAAAGTTATAGCGATCGTGCAGATGCCAAAAGTGTTACTCGTGGCGTTTATCAAGGGGGGCTGAATTTAGAAAAGCTATGCAGTTAATGTTTGGTTTTATGAGTATGTTTATTAAGAGGGAACGCTAATAAAAAAAGCCATCGTGAAGATGGCTTTTTTACCTTTGCTCAACCGTTAATGGTTGAGCAGTAATTGTTATTACCCATCATTCATCTTTTAGGATAAAAATGACCAATATGCAGGGGCCGTGTGCTCCCATTTGAAGTTTTTGACCAATGTCAGCGCTTCGAGAAGGGCCCGTGATCATGTTAACCGTGCGGGGCATCTGCTTAGGGTTATTCTGCCGTACCAGATTCCAAGCATCTTCATAGCTGCCAACAATATCGGATTCTTTTAACAGAACTAGATGGCAATCGGGTAGAAAATTCAGTGTAGTCGGGCTTTCCGGTCGGGAATACAGCATGAGTGTGCCGGTTTCTGCTATACCTGCCATTGACGTTGTAAGACTGGCAACATCTCCCGACTGGGCAATGCGCTGTTCTCTTTGAATGTCACCTAATGGACTCCAATCTAATTCGTTTAAGCAGGTATCGCTTGCGCTTACGAGTGATTTGAAGTCATGATTCTTCAGCCAAGTGCTCACTGCAGAAGGCAGCTCAGCGAGTTCATTAAGGTCGATTAGCTCTGCAGCGGCACCACTGGCCATCTCCCTAAACAGCTCGATCTGTCCTTTTCTATCTAGTTGAGAGCGTTTGGGGATGATTGTTGCTTTATGGGCAGCAATTCTAGCCAATGCTTCGCTACGTTGTTCGGCTGTTGCTTCTTTTCGGCCTAAACCTTGGCGGATATTTCCGAGGATCTCTGCTCTACTCATCGTTATTCTCCCGCCTTCTGTTTCGCTTTCCATTGATCCATGAATGTTTTGCCTTGAGGTGCTGGCATGTCCCGCCAATCAGTCCAGCCGCCCGCTAAGGGGAGCTTTTTGAGGCGGCCTTTCTTGCCCGCAAGTGTACTTATAAACCAAGCTGAGCCTCTGGATAACCAACGATAGATTGCTGGCCGCTTAGCAAAAAATGCCCAGCTAGCAATGCCAAATCTGACCGCTTTTGGTGTTAGATGTTTTTCAAACTCTTTTTCACGCCAGTGCCGCATTAATTTAGGCAGTGGTATACGTACAGGGCAAACCTCTTCGCACTTGCCGCACGATGTTGAAGCATTTGGAAGGTGTGCTGCTTTATCGATACCAATCATTTTGGGGGTCAACACTGAACCCATAGGTCCAGGATAAACCCAACCGTAGGAGTGGCCGCCAACGGCGCCGTAAACAGGGCAGTGATTCATGCATGACGAGCAGCGGATACAGCGAAGCATATCTTGGAACTCGCTGCCAACCATCTCGCTTCGACCGTTATCCACAAGAACAACATGGAAGTTTTCGGGCCCATCTTGATCATCTTCGCGCTTAGGACCTGTGGATAATGTATTGTAAACAGTAAACTCTTGACCGGTAGCTGATCTAGCGAGTAGGCGTAAGAATAAGCTCATATCTTCAAGCGTTGGGACCACTTTCTCAATGGAAGTGATGACGATATGAGTCTTGGGTAATGTTTGAGTCAGGTCGCCATTACCTTCGTTCGTTACAATGATGCTAGAGCCTGTTTCGGCCACTAAAAAATTAGCACCTGTAATTCCGACATCAGCGCTGACAAACTGCTTTCTTAAAACCTCTCTTGCTTCTTTCATGAGGGCTTGAGGGTCTTCAGTTTTTGGTCGTTTGTGATGTTTATGAAAGGTTTCTGACACATCATTCACATTTAAGTGAATGGCTGGCGCGATGATGTGACTCGGATGGTCGTCGCGAAGCTGAAGTATGTACTCACCTAGATCGGTCTCTACGGGCTGTACACCGTTTTTTTCAAGGTAATCATTTAAATTGATCTCTTCAGAGACCATCGATTTACCTTTTGTTACGGTTTTCGCATTAACCTGTTTGCAGATATCTAAGATAGCTTTATTAGCATCATCGCCAGTGCGACACCAATGGACATGGCCACCATTCTCAATAACCTTGCTTTCAAACTGTTCTAAGTAGATGTCTAAATTTTCAATAATATGATTTTTTAGATCCCGTGCTTCATCCCGAAGATCATCAAATTCAGGTAGGCGTTTGATTGCATTGGCACGATTGACAGGAAAACCATATTTGAACTGGCCTAAGGCTTCTTGAAGCTCAACGTTATGTAAAGCGATCCGTGCATTTTCTTTAAAATTTGGACTTTTAATTTGCATTACCATCTCCCGCTTTACAGTGCTTTGGCTAGTTCGTATTCAGCTTCGCCAATGGCGGGCGTGTCAGTCATATCGGCTAAAATTTCAACAATATGGCGTGCTTCGATCTGCTTTCCTTCGCGTTTCAGTTTTCCGGCCATATTTAATAAACAGCCTAAATCCCCACCGACGAGAGTACTGGCACCCGAATCACTGATGTACTGTGTTTTGTTAGATACCATACGGTTGGATATATCAGGGTACTTAACGCAAAATGTGCCACCGAACCCACAACAAGTTTCAGCCTCTTCCATCTCGTTTAGCGTTAAATTTTCAACCTTTGATAATAGTTTGCGAGGTTGATCTTTCACGCCTAGCTGTCGTAGTCCAGAGCATGAATCGTGATAAGTAATGGTGCCTTCGAATGCCGCATTAATCTGTTCGAAGTTAACAACATCCGTCAAAAACTGCGTGATTTCATAGGATCGTGTTTTAAGATCAAGTGCACGTTGCTTCCAGGGATCATCATCACTAAAAACATCGGGATAGTAATGCAGCATTCCGATGCAGGACCCTGAAGGCCCGACTACGTATTCGTAACCATCGAATGCTTCAATCGTTTGCCGTGCGATATCTGCCGTGGTTGCTTTGTCGCCGGAGTTGTAAGCAGGCTGTCCGCAGCAAGTCTGTTTTTCAGGCACTTCTACTACACAGCCTGAAGCCTCTAATAGTTTAACGGTAGCGAAAGCCACGCTGGGGCGAAACATATCAGCTAAGCAGGTCACAAAAAGTCCCACTCTCGGGTTCTTACGGTTATTTGGCATTGTTGTCATCGCTATCGTTAGGCGTCGGCCGGTCGTTATGGCCAATCGCAATTTATTATTGTGTAAGGCATAGAGCTTTCTCACTAGATAATGAAAAGATAGTTAAGAGCGGGACTAAAAGAAATGCTAAACTAATAACTGGTCTGACCAGGAGGCGTCGATTACCACTTATGTCTAGTAAAGAGATGAACCTGAGTTTGCAGTTAAGTCAGCATTTGCAGCAGAAGATCCTGTACGGAGATTTTTGTCCAGGGCATAAGCTGACCTCTCAGCGGCAATTAGCAACAGAGTTTGGTCTGTCCCGTGCAACGGTGCGTGAGGCAATTCAGGACTTAGAGCTTAAGGGCATGGTTAACACATATCCTGGCGGTGGAACGGTGTGTCTTAATCTATTAGAAACCCATGTTGATATGCCTTTAGAGGGGGTGGGTGATAATTTTGAATTTCAGGTGCAAGTGCTAGAGATGCGAGCCGCGCTGGAAGGTGAAGCTGCTTATTATGCTGCAACGAGGGCGACTGATCGGCAGTTGAAGTTAATCGAGCGTGAGTACAATGCAATGCAAGCGCGTAGCAGTGGCGTGACAACATTAGCAAAAGCCAAAGCAGATCTCCGATTTCATATGATGATTGCAGAGGCGAGTCATAACCTTCTAGTTATTTCGTTCAGCCAAATTTTTTATAACCGTTATTTCAATGCGATCTATGGTGTATTGGATAGGACTTTGAAAAAGTTCGGTCGTTATCCAGATGGGATTTCTGCCCAACATACACAAATCTATCAAGCGTTATTGAATCGCGATGCTGATCAAGCAAAAAAGGTTGCGGTAGAGCATATTGATTACACTCGCCGTCAGTTAGCTGAAGTGGAATAAGGAATTAAGGTAATTCAAAATATAGCGTCAGAAAGGGTTCGTTAGAGCGGTTAAGTCCACCCGAGATGTGTCCTAAGGGAAAGTCTAGAGCGGGTGTTATCCGTGCAGAAAATTCAGAGGCGATAGGCCAGCTGGATATAAGCGTGGTAACCGCGGGGATGATATCTCGGAGCAATAATCCTTTTTTGTAACAGTTGATATCGAAAGATCGGCGTTGGCTGTTTTTATTCGCCACTTCTAGGTAGATAAGATCGTTGCTCGCATCAGAGTGCGGGCTATCGTGCAAAATGCACGCTAAGGTCTGCACAAAGGGCTGGTAATGCTGTTGAAGCAGTTTTTTTAGCTTTGCTCTGATCTCTTCGCTAGTCAGCATCGGGTAGCACCAATAGGTATCATGTATCCACTGTGTCGGCTTTTGCGGATTCCATTTAACGCCTTGGTTGAGTGCGAAGGCCTCTTTATTGTGTTTGCCCTGTTGAATCAGTTGAACTAGGTATTCCCAGAACTCTAGATAGAGCTTAAGTTCAGTTCTATCACCTTCCTCTACCGCGAACAGAACGGTATTCGCATTTCCTAGTATCTCTGAAAGATAGGTTTTGGCTGTATCAGGAACGCCAAGTTGATTGTAGAAGCTTTGCCATTGTTGCGGTGTATGCAGCGATTTTTCGATGCCGAGTAATATCCGCTTGTCGATAATATGACTTGGCTGGAGTTTTATTGACCCCTCCTGATGAAAGCCAGACCCCAAATGCGAGCACTTTTCAATAAAGTCTTTTGCCTCGCGGCTCTCAAAAACAGGAAGAAAAGGCTGATTGTTCATATGGCTTCAATAACGGAGTGTGTAGAGGTCATTATGCACTTATCCGACGGCTGCGCCATCAGTTGTGTTCTAAAATGCGGCATAATTTGCGGCTAACCGTTTAATCTTCTTGCAGGTTGCGGGGGGAGTGCCTAAAATGCGCGCACCTAATTCCGTACTTGGTTTGTACGACATGTAGGTTTAACCAATATTCTAAGTGGCCTTACGTATGGGCCACCACTGAAAATCAAGGAAATAACATGCCTGTAATTACCCTACCTGATGGTAGCAAGCGAGAGTTTGCTAACCCGGTTACTGTTTTTGAAGTTGCTGCTGATATTGGCGCAGGTCTAGCGAAAGCGGCCTTGGCTGGTAAAGTAGATGGTCAGCCTGTAGACACCTCTTTTACCATTGAAAATGATGCAGACCTTGCAATCATCACCTCACGTGATGATGAAGGTTTAGAAGTGATTCGTCACTCTTGTGCGCATTTGATGGCGATGGCTGTCCAAGATCTATTCCCAGGCGCTCAGGTAACCATCGGGCCTGTTATTGAAGATGGTTTTTATTACGACTTTGCATACGAACGTCCATTTACACCTGAAGATCTAGAAAAGATCGAAAAGAAGATGGCGGAGCTAGCTAAGCAGAACCTTCCCATTACTCGTTCATTAATGAGTCGTGATGAAGCGACTAAAATGTTCGACGAGATGGGCGAGAAATACAAGGTTGAGTTGTTACAGGCTGTGCCTGATGCTGAAGATCTGTCTTTCTACTCTCAAGGCGACTTCATTGATCTGTGCCGTGGACCGCATACGCCATCTACTGGACATATCAAAGCATTCAAGTTGATGAAGGTTGCTGGTGCATACTGGCGCGGTGATTCAAATAATGAAATGCTTCAGCGCATTTACGGTACTGCTTGGGGTGATAAAAAAGCCCTTAAAGCGTACTTACATCGTCTAGAAGAAGCTGAAAAACGCGATCACCGTAAACTTGGCAAGCAGTTGAATATGTTCCATCTGCAAGAAGAAGCGCCGGGTATGGTGTTCTGGCACCCGAATGGTTGGACCTTGTATCAACAGATCGAACAGTACATGCGTACAAAACAACGTCAGCATGGCTATGATGAGATTAAAACGCCACAGGTGGTAGAGCGTTCTTTATGGGAAAAGTCTGGCCACTGGGATAAGTTTTCTGAAGAGATGTTTACGACTCACTCAGAAAACCATGATTTTGCGATAAAGCCAATGAACTGCCCTTGCCATGTGCAGGTGTTTAATCAGGGGCTACGCTCATACCGTGACCTGCCATTGCGTTTAGCTGAGTTTGGTTGCTGTCACCGTAATGAACCTTCAGGTGCACTGCACGGCATTATGCGTGTTCGAGGCTTTGTTCAGGATGATGCGCATATTTTCTGTGCTGAAAATTCTATTCAACAGGAAGTAGCTCAGTTTATTGAATTCCTAGATGAAGTTTATGAGGATTTCGGTTTTACCGAAGTTATTTATAAACTATCGACTCGCCCAGAACAGCGCGTAGGTTCTGATGAAGTATGGGATAAGTCTGAAAAAGCATTAGGTGATGCATTGGATGCGGCCGGGCTTGATTGGGATTTACTTCCAGGCGAAGGTGCCTTCTATGGACCTAAGATTGAATTCTCTCTAAAAGATTGTCTCGGTCGAGTGTGGCAATGTGGTACTATTCAAGTCGATTTCTCAATGCCGGGTCGTTTAGGTGCTCAGTTTGTTAATGAGCAAGGGGAACGTGAAACGCCGGTGATGTTGCATCGAGCAATTTTGGGTTCTTTTGAACGATTTATCGGTATTTTGATTGAAAACTTTGCCGGTGCTTTGCCGACTTGGTTATCGCCTGTTCAGGCTGTTGTAATGAATATTACGGACAAACAGAGCGATTATTGTAAAAAAGTTGTCCAAAATCTTGAAAATAAAGGATTCAGGGCCGAGTCGGACTTGAGAAATGAGAAGATCGGCTTTAAAATTCGCGAGCGTACTTTACAGAAGGTTCCTTATCTTCTTGTAATAGGCGACAAAGAAGTTGAGGCAGGTACCGTTGCGGTACGTACGAGAACAGGTGTTGACCTTGGTTCCATGTCTCAAGATGAATTTGCAAACCTTCTTGGTAACGATGTCGCCAAGAAAGGTCGTCAGGACTAAATAGACTAATAATTATAGTCAGGAGATACAGCTATCAGGCGTGATAATAGAAGGGGCGTTCGCAGAGAAGAGCCCATGATCAATGAGAACCTGCTTAAAGTAACTAAAGAATGCAGGCTGATTGGCCCCGACGGAACGCAGATAGGCGTCGTACCTATTAAAGACGCTCTTGAGGCATCTCAAGAAGCGGGACTTGATCTGGTTAAGATTTCTGAAGCCGATCCAATCGTTTGTAAAGTGATGGATTATGGCAAGCATCTTTATGAGCTGAAAAAGCAGAAGAATGAAGCTAAGAAAAAACAGCATCAAGTTCAAATTAAAGAAGTAAAATTCCGTCCAAACACGGAAGAGGGTGATTATCAGGTCAAGCTACGCAACCTGATACGTTTCCTTGAAGCAGGAGATAAAGCCAAGATAACACTACGTTATCGTGGCCGTGAGATGGCTCATCAGGAACTGGGCATGCAGTTGCTCCAACGAATCGAAAAAGATTTGGAAGAGACAACTGTAGTTGAACAGCGTCCGAAGATGGAAGGTCGTCAACTGGTTATGGTCTTAGCTCCGAAGAAGAAAAAGTAACTCGTTACTTTCCTTAACCCGTGACTAACTTGTTAAAAGTTAGCTGCGGGTTTTGTCGTTTGTTCTGAGTGAAAAAAAATTAACGAATGCGTGGAGATTTTAGTAATGCCTAAAATGAAATCTAATAGTGGTGCGGCTAAGCGTTTTAAGAAAACCGCTAACGGCTTCAAACACAAGCAATCCTTCACTAGTCATATTCTGACCAAAAAATCTACTAAGCGTAAGCGCCAGCTTCGCCCGATGATGCAGGTTCATGCTGCAGATAAGGCTCTAGTTCGTCGCATGTTGCCTTATATTTAAACGATTTTTTAGTTAATAGAATTTAGAAAAGGAAGAAGGTTATGGCTCGCGTTAAACGTGGTGTTGTTGCTCGTCGTCGTCACAAAAAAATCCTGAAAAAAGCAAAAGGTTATTACGGTGCTCGTAGCCGTGTATTCCGCGTTGCTAAACAGGCAGTTATCAAAGCAGGTCAGTATGCATACCGTGACCGTCGCCAGAGAAAACGTCAGTTCCGCGCTTTGTGGATTGCACGTATCAATGCTGGTGCACGTATCAATGGTTTGTCTTACAGCCGTTTCATTGCTGGTCTGAAAAAGGCTAACATCGAAATCGATCGTAAGGTTCTAGCTGACCTAGCCGTTCACGAAGCTGGCGCATTTGCTGCAATCGTTGAGAAAGCGAAAGCTTCTCTAGCGTAAAGCACCCAGTGTCGTGTAAACGACTCGTTTGAAATAGGGGAAGGGTGCAAGCTCTTCCCCTATTTTTTCGGTTTTTTTGCACAAATTTTCTAATTAGATTTGCGCAAAAAAACTGATTTTGTATAGAGACATGCGCGTTTATTACGTTGTAAGTGTCTTTTTCTCCTTATTATTGGAGCCGGATAATGGATAACATTCAAAGCCTGTTGGCAGCAGGTACTGAAGCAGTTGCTAAGGCAACAACAACACAAGAACTGGATGATGTACGTGTTCAGTATTTGGGTAAAAAAGGTGAGCTTACTGCGCTGCTTAAAGGGCTTGGTAAACTGTCTGCTGAAGAGCGCCCGCAAGCGGGAGCCAAGATCAATGAAGCAAAGCAGGCACTGCAGGAAAAGATTAATGAGCGTAAAGCGTCATTAGAGTCTGCAGCATTAGAAGCTAAACTGGCGGAAGAAACGATTGATGTAACGCTACCAGGCCGTGGACAAGAGCTTGGTGGCCTACACCCGGTGACCAAAACCATGGAACGTATCGAAGCGTTCTTTGCAGGTATTGGCTACAGCGTGGAAGAAGGTCCTGAGATCGAAGATGATTATCATAACTTTGAAGCGTTAAACATCCCATCGCACCATCCGGCTCGTGCGATGCATGATACTTTCTACTTTAATGCCAATACGCTACTACGTACGCATACTTCAGGTGTGCAAGTGCGGACAATGGAAACACAGCAGCCACCGCTACGTATTATCTGTCCTGGCCGCGTGTATCGTTGTGATTACGATCAGACTCACTCCCCGATGTTCCATCAGGTAGAAGGGTTGATTGTTGATAAAGATATTAGCTTTGCCGATCTCAAAGGAACGTTAGAACAGTTCTTGCGTGAGTTCTTTGAAGAAGATGTACGTGTACGTTTCCGTCCTTCCTATTTTCCATTCACAGAGCCATCAATTGAAGTTGATATCGATCGTGGTGATGGTAAATGGTTGGAAGTACTCGGTTGCGGCATGGTGCATCCAAAAGTATTTGAAGCTTCAGGTATTGATCCTGAAGAGTACACTGGCTTTGCTTTCGGTATGGGCGTTGAGCGCTTGGCAATGCTACGTTATGGCGTAAATGACCTGCGTCTGTTCTTTGAAAACGACCTGCGTTTCTTAGGTCAGTTTAACTGATTAAAGCATACGTTTAAGCGGTTATTAACAGGATTTTCGGGAAAGCAAAATGAAATTCAGTGAAAAGTGGTTACGTGAACTGGTAAACCCTGCAATCGATACGCAAGGGCTTGTTGAACAGGTCACAATGGCAGGTCTTGAAGTAGACGAAGTAGAAAAAGCGGCTAAAGATTTTAGCGGTGTCGTAGTTGGTGAGATCCTAACAGCTGAGCAGCACCCAAATGCTGATAAGCTGCAAGTGTGCACAGTCACTAGCGGCAGTGAAGAGTTTCAAGTGGTATGTGGTGCGCCAAATGCACGTGCGGGTTTAAAAACCGCATTTGCAACGGTCGGAGCGGTATTGCCTACCCCTGATGGTAAAGAGTTCAAGATTAAAAAGGCGAAACTGCGCCAGGTAGAATCTTTCGGTATGTTGTGTGCGGAAGATGAACTAGGTATTTCAGACGACCATGATGGCATCATGGAACTGCCTGCTGATGCGCCTGTTGGCACTTGTATTCGTGAATACCTGAACTTAGATGACAATATTATTGATGTTGATCTGACACCTAACCGCGGTGATTGCCTAAGTATTAGAGGTCTGGCTCGTGAAGTTGGCGTGTTAAACAAAGCGCCTGTTACATTTGTAGCAGATAGCGAAGTTGCTGCTACGGTGGATGATACCTTATCTGTCGAGCTGAAAGATGCAGCGGACTGTCCGCGTTATGTCGGTCGTGTTATCCGCAATATTAATCCGCAGGCGGAAACACCGTTGTGGATGAAGCAGAAACTAGAGCGTTCAGGTGTTCGTAGTATTGATCCTGTTGTTGACGTTACTAATTTCATTCTTCTAGAGCAAGGGCAGCCAATGCATGCCTTCGATCTGGATAAGCTTCAGGGTGGGATCGTTGTTCGCCGTGCAGAGCAGGGCGAAAAGCTGACTCTGCTTGATGGTCAGGAAGTCGCGCTGAATGCAGATACCTTAGCGATCACGGATGCCTCGGGCCCGATTGCGATGGCGGGTATTATGGGTGGCGAGCCAACGAGTGTTACCACAGATACGATTAATATTTTCCTTGAAAGTGCTTTCTTTAATCCAATATCAATCGCGGGACGCGCACGTTCTTACGGTTTGCATACGGATTCTTCGCACCGCTTTGAGCGTGGCGTTGATTGGCAGCTACAAACAAAGGCGATAAATCGCGCTACAGCGTTATTGCTTGATATTGTTGGTGGTGAGGCAGGTCCGGTTGTCGAAACGGTTGATAGCGATGAGCTGCCGTCAGATCGTCAGGTCTTCCTTCGTCAGTCTAAAGTTAACAGCATGTTGGCGTTTGAGATGCCGCCAGCCGAGATTGAAGAGATTCTAACGCGCCTTGGTTTAGGTGTTGAGAAAACATCTACAGAGGGTGAGTGGCATATATCTGTACCTTCTTATCGCTTTGATATCGCAATCGAAGTTGATCTGATTGAAGAGTTGGCACGTGTTTATGGTTACAACAACTTACCTGTACGTACGCCTACAGCGTCTATGCCGATTAAAGCGAATGATGAAACGATTGTTTCAATTCACAATGTGCGTCGTGCGTTAACTGCGTTGGGTTACCAGGAAGCAATTACCTATAGCTTTATCGAAGCGGGTTTGCAGAAGCAGTTTGATGATAACTACGAAGCAATAGCGCTGGCTAACCCTATTTCAGCAGAAATGGCGGTGATGCGTACAAGCATCTGGCCTGGTTTGGTTAAAGCCGTACAGTATAACCAGAACCGTCAGCAGAGCCGTGTGCGTATGTTTGAAAGCGGTCAGCGCTTTTTACCAGCCGATGGCGATGAGATTATTCAAGAAAATGTTGTTGCTGGTGTTATCACTGGCCCACGTGATCCTGAAGGCTGGAATGCAGGTAAAGAGGTTGTTGATTTCTTCGATATTAAGGGTGACCTAGAAAGTTTACTTTCTTTAGGTGGCGCTGCTGATGAGTTTAGTTTTGTTGTTGACCGTCATGTAGCACTGCACCCAGGCCAGAGCGCACGTATTGAGCGTAATGGCAAAGCTATTGGCTTTATTGGTGCGCTTCATCCTAATTTAGTAAAGACATTAGGTTTGAGTGGTGCGGTCTTCCTATTTGAAATTAATCAGGCTGCATTGTGCCAAGGTAAACTGCCTCGCTACTCTGAAATTTCTAAATTCCCAGAGTCTCGTCGTGACTTGGCAATTATTGTCGATGAGTCGGTTACCTTCGATTCAATCCGTCAGGTTGCTGAAAAACAAGCGGGTGAATTCATTCAAGAAGTCACTTTATTCGACGTTTATCAGGGCCAAGGTATTGAAACAGGAAGAAAAAGTCTTGCTGTGGGCTTGACGTGGCAGCATCCTTCGCGCACTCTTAATGATGAAGAAATAAACAACGCAATAGATGCGATTGTTTCTGCACTGGCTTCTGAGTTTAGTGCTTCATTGCGAGAGTAAGCAGCGAAAGGTGATTTATCATGAGTTCGTTAACAAAAGCTGAAATGGCGGAACGCCTAAATGAAGAGCTTGGGTTAAATAAACGTGAAGCCAAAGAGATGGTGGAGTCGTTTTTTGATGAGATCCGGGCGTGTCTGGCTGATAACGAGCAGGTGAAATTGTCCGGCTTTGGTAACTTTGATTTGCGCGATAAGCGCCAGAGACCAGGCCGGAACCCAAAAACAGGGGAAGAGGTTCCAATAGCGGCGCGCCGCGTGGTTACTTTCCGACCTGGTCAAAAACTGAAGGATCGCGTCGAAACTTATGCTGGAGACGGAGCAGAGTAACGACCCTAACCCTATTCCGGGTAAGCGTTATTTCACCATCGGCGAAGTGGCTAAACTTTGTGACCTGAAGGCGCATGTATTGCGTTATTGGGAAAAAGAGTTCAGTCAGATATCGCCTGTAAAAAGAAACAACCGCCGTTATTATCAACGTCAGGATGTTTTATTGATTCGTCAGATCAAAAGCTTACTGCATGATCAAGGGTATACCTTGAGCGGTGCTAAGCAGTATTTATCAGGCGAAAATAATGAAGATGATCAAAGCCAATATAAGCAACTGCTACGGCAGACCATCACCGAGCTTGAAGCCTTGCTTGAGCTAACGAAGCGTACTTAAATAAGTACGCTTTTTTTATGCCTCACTTTCTTAGTTTTTCTCGTCATTTTTATATGGATCTACTCTCGTAGGCAAAGTAAGCCTTTGGTTCTATAAAGGCTGTCGATATCAAACAACTGTTTTACATACATAGTTTCGATTAACTCCCTCTTTGGCACTGTTTATCTCTCAGCGTATTGGCTTGTTTACTTGGCTTGATTAGCATCCGGTACAACAAGTCGCTAATGAGAGATGGATATGGCAATTATCAGGGTAGGTTTGGGGCACGCTGTGGATGCTATCACGGCCGCACGGCAAGCGATGGAGAAAACCCCAAAACCTGATTTGGTTATCTGCTTTGTCGGATTCTCTTTAGATATCGAAAAAGCTTATCGTGATATCCGTGAGATTGTTGGTGAGAAGGCGGCTGTGATCGGCGGCAGTGCATGGGGTGAATTCTCCAGCCTTATGCCGGAGCCCCAAACCGATAGTGTTGTTTTGCTGAGCCTACAAAGTGCTTACTTTAGTGTTGGTCTAGGTGTTGGCGAGCAGCTCACCGCGCAGCCTGAGGCGGCAGCGAAAGAGGCCATACGTCATGCCTATGCTAATCTGCTTTCAAATCCTGCGGTGATGTCGCTTATGGCCATTGCGCTAGATAGTAAAGGGGCAAATGAGGTCTCTCGTATTAAGCCATGTATCAATATGGTGCTGCCCGATGGTACATCGGGACAGGAAGAGGCTTTCTTGCGCAGCTTAATATTGGAAACGGGAACGGTCTCACAAATTATTGGGGGATCTACAGCGACCGATTTTTCTGATCGAAAAAGTTATCAGATCTGTAATGGCGTTTATCAAGATGCAGCGGCAGTCGCTAGTTTTAGCAGCGGTTTAAAAATTGGAACTGCGATGGGGCACCCTTATGTTCCCGCCAACAAAGGAGCGGTTGTCACTCAGGCTTCTGGCCGAACAGTGATAAGCCTCAATGGCAAGCCCGCGACAGAGGTTTTGAAAAAGCTTCTAGACAGTGATGAGTTAACGCCAGAGCTATTTATTCAGAATCCTTTTGGGATCAAATCATCGGATGTCTTTGCTGAATACACGATTAAAAGCGCTCAACAAGTGAATGATGATGGCAGCGTGAGTTTCTATGCTGAAATCCCAAAAGGTGCTTTCCTGCGAGAGATGAGAACCGATGCTGAAATCGCAAAAAAGTGTTTTAAAGAGACCTTAGAAAAAGCGATCATCGATGCGGGGAGCCCCAAAAAGATTGCGGCGGTTATTGTCTTTAATTGCATTCTCCGTCATCAACTGAAATGTCGTCTTCAGGTTGATGATCTTAGCCTTTTAAAGGAGGTATGCGGTGAAGATGTCCCGTTAATTGGTTTTAATACGTTTGGCGAGCAGGGGGCAACTCAAGGTGGTTCTATAGGTCACTACAACCAAACGGCCACGGTGATGGTGATAGCGGAAGAAGTTATTACACAATAGGGCGCAAAAAATCTTCACAGATTCATAGTGTTAAGTTAATATACCGGCCTCTTAAGAAACGTTCGTTTCTAAGGTCTAGTGTCGGGATGTAGCGCAGCTTGGTAGCGCACCTGCATGGGGTGCAGGGGGTCGTAGGTTCAAATCCTATCATCCCGACCAGTAATAACGGGGCTTTCAGCCTATTTGTAATTACCTCTTTTTCTTAAGTCTTAAAATATTCGAATCTGGTGACCATTTGGTGCCCGTTTTGAATTTCTTTTGTTTTCTTTCATTTAAACGTACATTCATAACTTACATCATTATTAGAGTGATTTAGGCGTGGATATTCCTTCCTACCAGCGACTGATTAAAAAACGTTTAGAAGAGTTTTACTTCGGCATGCGAGATTATGAACGTGAAGATATGGTGCTGATGTCTCGTATCGAAGGGCTTATGGAAGCAGGTATCGCACTGAATGCAGTTACTAAAAGGGATCTAGAGCTTCTTGTCGACAATGTGCATTTAGATGTGTTTGGTAAGAGCTTGGCCGAAAGGCGTAAAGATGAACGCGAAAGGGATTGTCTTGATCAGAACTATGATGCTTTTGATCTCCCTAGCTGGCAAAGAGTTTAATAAAACTTCGATATGATGCAGCAACTAGCTACTAGTCTACGAATACGGAGCATAAGTAGCAGTGCGATACATGAAATGTTTTATACATTGGAAACTTCATGGGTATTGTTGATTTTATACGATGAGGGAAGGTTTTCCATTTGATAGGATGGATAAATATTCATAACACTTTGAGAGAGTAGGCTCTTTCTCAGTTTTCTTCTGAATTATTAGAAAGAAGAGAGTATATCTACTTTGTTATTCAACTGGCTGAAGAGTTGCTTCAGGCTTAAGTTCCACCTCGTAGAGCAGCTCAAGAATCGGTTCTATATTGAGGTGTTCTGGAGCGCTTCTGCTATATACTGCGTACACGGAACGTGTCACATTTTTCACCCCTTCTACTAAATATAATAGACCCTCTTGTAGATAACTTTCTAATTGGCTCATAGGCAAAAAAGCCGCCCCACCATTTGTTAATATAAACTCTAGTGCTATCTGGCTTTGTTCAGTATGAAGAACGGGCGCCATTGGTTTTTTGAAGAGTTTTGCATGTTTCAAGTTAAACGCTGTCCCCCAGTCTACGAAAACATACCCAACATCGTATATGTCGCTGAACTTTGCACCGGCTTTATTCGTTACTAGAGCCAGTTCAATCTGACCAATCTTATTGGTCTTCAACTCAGCCATATTTGGAGGGTCAAGAACGACAGCCATATCCAGCCTGCCGGCTATTAGTCCTCGGGTAAGCTCTAAATGAGAGTTGATTTCCGTTCTAATTGATATTTGAGGAAACGCTTCTGCTAACTTTGGTAAAGTTGACTGTAGAAATGTTCCCCACAAGTTTGAGATACCTCCAAGAGACAAATGCATATCTTGCTGTTCGGGGAGACCAACGTCCTGAAGCGCTATTTGCCATGAAGCGAGTATGTTCTCAGCGTGAGGGATTAACCTTTCTCCTGCGGTGGTTAGCATGATGTTGTTTCGTTGCCTGGAAAAAAGGGGTAAACCTACTAATTCTTCAAGCTGCCGGATGCGAAAGCTTACCGCAGATTGAGTGAGATACAAGTTCTCAGCTGCTTTTCCAAAATGTCTTGTTTTTGACACTTCTAGGAATGTTCTTAGCAGACCAATATCCATAGTTTTTCCATAAAAAAAATCGATTGAAAGGATCAAAAAACATCATTTTACAGTTAATCGCACTGCATTAATAATTGTAACTGAGGCTTAACAGGTTTCTTGGTCACTTTTGTTGGGGTTTTAAGGTCGAACAATGTTTCAAGCAGCGTTTCTAACTGAAAGTAGTTTCAGTGATCATGAAAATTACCCAGATGGGTTTTGTAAAAGTAATGTTTTTACGCTCGAGCAGGCTGTGTTACTAAAAAAGCACGGCCATGCTTATAGTGCCTTTGCAACAGGTAAACGCCTACCTATCTTGCCCCTTGAGAAACAGTTTGTAGATTTTTGTAAGGGTGCGAAACAACCTTCAAATATTCATGAGCAAACATGGTTTTGCTATGTATCTAAGGCTGCCGGATCATAGTTAGACCAAAAAAAATTGAAATGCTAAAGCAGCCTATGGATGAGACTTCTCTCTTACAAGGCTGCTTTTTTTTACCTTAATTTTAGTGACAAGATTTTTTAATCGATATTTGGTGAAGAAATGAAAATTTGCTTTTTGATGTACCCATGGGAACGAATCGTTCCTGAGAGTGATACCACTTTAAGGATGATTCATGAGGCTGCTTCAAGGGGGCATACTGTCGCGCTTACAACGCCAAATAATCTGACGGTAAGAGATAGTGTTGCGCATGCTTTTTGTAATGTTCTGAAGAGAAGCGCAAAACTTACCAGTAATATCCCATCTTTTTACCGTAAAGCTGAATTCAAACGTTGCAAACTACCGTTGGCAGGTTTTGACGTCATCATCATGCGTGCAAATCCACCACTAGATACGATCGCTCTGAACTTTTTGGATTCTGTTCGTAATGATGTGTTCATTATGAATGATATAGATGGACTTAGAGTGGCAAACAACAAGTTGTACCCCGCTTCATTTAGTGGTGATGCCAGCCGTTTTGTTCCTGCAACACATGTATCTAAGAACCGAGATTATCTTGAGCAGGTGTTAATAGACTCACCGACCGAAAAAATGATCATGAAGCCTCTTAATGGTTTTGGTGGCCAGGGAGTTATCGTCGTTGAGAAAAATGCCCGACAGAATTTTAGGTCGTTGTTGGACTTTTACATTGGATCTGGAGATTCGAGTAACTATGTCATCTTGCAAGAGTATGTAACAGGAGCAGATCAGGGAGACGTGCGTATCTTAATGCTAAATGGTGAGCCTATTGGTGCTATGCGTCGCGTACCTGCAGGTGATGATGTTCGCTCAAACATCCATGCAGGGGGCAAGGAAGTTAAACACCATTTAACTAAAGATGAGAAAGAGCTATGCCGTGCTATTGGTCCTCAATTGGTACGTGATGGGCTCTATTTTGTTGGGCTTGATGTTATCAATGGAAAACTGATTGAAGTGAATGTTCTTAGCCCTGGGGGCATTACACGGGTCAACCGTTTGAATAGAGTCAAACTGCAGTCAAAAGTTATCGATTTTATTGAGAATGTTGTCTCAGCGAAGGAGTTGGTTATGGAGCGCAAGAGTGCCTTCAGAAAGGTAATTGAAGATGCTGAAACTGTCTGAAAAAGAGATTGTAAAACTAATCTCTGATGGTGCTTTCTTTGAGTGCGAGCACGTGGATGGTGCTTTTGCTTTAAAAGTAGAGGCTTATACTCCTGCTATCTGCGCCGCTGTTCATGATGGGCATAACTTCAGTAAAGAATTGATTACATATTGCGCCTTATCTGAGGAAGAAAGACTGTATGAGGAAGATCCTTATACAGCTGAACTGATTGAGTCCATGCCAATTACATTAATAGGACGTGATTCAAGATATGAATATGATCTAAATAGGCCGTTGGCAAGATGCATATATAGCAAAGCCTGGGGTAAGGATGTTTGGTCAAAAAACCTACCAAAGAGCTTGAGACGTAAAGGAATAGAAAAGCATAAGGTTTTCTACCGTGTATTGGATGCGTTGGTTGCAAAAGTAGAGCAGCTTTTTGGCGCTTGTATTGTATTTGACATTCATTCCTACAATTACAAACGAATTGATAGAATTACACCTACATTTAATGTTGGTACTGAACAGATCGATATTGATCGATGGGGAAAAGTTATTGAAAAGTTTCGCTCCTCTATGGGCAAACTTGAATTGTCAAATGAACCTGTTACTGCTGCGTTAGATGACGTTTTCTATGGGCGTGGTTATTTGATCTCACATGTGAATAGCCGATATGAAAATACTTTGGTTGTGCCTTGCGAAGTTAAAAAAGTATTCATGGATGAGGTTTCGAGTGAGAAATTTCCAATTGTTCTAGATGAACTGAAATCAGGCTTTAAGCATGTTTTGACTGATATAGGGGCTTATTTCGCAAGGGCTCACTCTAAGAAACCAAGGTTGCGCCGCTTGGATATGCTGTCGTCCAAATTAGATCCGGCGATCCTTAAAGTTGATAAGGAGCTGGCTAAGCTAGCGAAGGGTATGGAAACCCTGAATTATATCAATCCAGTGAATATTGCTCATGAAAAGCGCAAGTTTTTGGCTAAAAAGGGTAACTATCTGCCTGAGTTCAGATATAAGCCATTAGCAATAAACCCTTATGAATTCCGAGAAAAATTATATCGCTTGTCTGTAGATAAAATTAGGGATGTAGGCATTCAGAAGATGTATTGCCAGGTCATCGATGGGTTGTCTAGCAAAATTGATTTACTCGTCAATGCTGGAAGTCCTCAGTTTGTTTATAGCTCCTTACGCTATTACGGCGAACCGAGCTTAGAAGACGAAGCCAATGCTCAGTTTCTTCTCCATGCGGCCGCATATGATCCTGAGACTGATAAGCGAATAGAGGCTGCTGAGGCGGTTGAGTACTTTCGCTTAAAAGCAGCGGACTGGGGTATGAAGTGTAAAGTTGAACTTTCATCCAAATTGGTCGCTTCAGCAATGGTGTCTGGAGCAAAGAAAACTCTGTTTGTAAATAAAGATGCTTTGCTTACAGAAACAGAAGTCAATGCATTAGCTCACCATGAATTAGGTGTACATATGGCAACAACGCTTAATGCAGCTGCGCAGCCATTGAACGTTTTTAGCCTTGGTTTACCTGGTAACACTATGACTCAGGAGGGATTGGCAATTCTAAATGAATTCCATAGCGGGAATATGTGTTTAACTCGCTTACAGGGACTTGCACTTAGGGTTATAGCTGTGAAAGAGATGCTGAAGTATGGCGATTTTCGTCATACATATAGTTACTTACATGAAGAGATGAAAATGCCAACAGATGATGCTTTTAAATTGTCTGTAAGGGTTCATCGAAGCGGTGGTTTCACAAAGGATTATCTATACCTTCGAGGTGTCAGCGAGGCCCTTCGGCTTTATAAAGATTGTGATATAAGCAACCTCTACGTCGGAAAAACCGGCTTTGCTTACCTAGGCATAATTAATGAACTCATAGAGCGAGAGCTGATTACGAAGCCTCAGTTTGTTCCTGAGTATTTAGCTGAGCCTGAGTTTGTTCCAGATATTTTGAATTACCTGGTTTTATCTATTAAGCCTACAGCTCCTGTTTGTTTAATAGATACCTTATGTGGTGACATACGAAGCACTGCATAGGCTCCTTTGGCAGCTCCTTTAGGTAAGGGGGCTGCCCTTTTTCGAGAAAGATGAAATGAATAAAAATGACTTTTTTGATGAAGATTATGAACTTGATGAGGGTAGTTCCTCTTTCAGAAAAACCATACGTCACAGAAAGCCTGAAGATGAATGGGATGAAAACTCAGAAATGAGTAAACGCAATAAAAAGAAGAATCGCTGGAGAGATATCGAAGACCGATTAGCAAAGAAGGCTTTGCGAGATAACAGCGAGTGGAGTTATGAGAATTATGACTTTTAGGTTGTTCTTAATCGATAAATATTTTCGATTAAGAACGATTAAAAAACATTGTTTTACCTTTAATTAAACTGCACTAATACTTGCAGATACTGGATATAGCGTTAAGGGGTTGTTAGTGATGGAGCTGGAAACTAAGTTTCATGATTGCTTCCGTACAAGCAGGCTTTTTGAAGATAAAGTCAACTTTCCGTACGGCTTTAGAAAGAGTGGTGATTTCACTATTGAGCAAGCTCGAATGCTTGAATTAAATGGGCATGCTTATGCTGAATTAGCAGAAGGTGAGCGAAAGCCTCGTGGCGAGACAGAAAGGGAATTTGTTGCATTTTGCCAAGGTAGAAAAGAAGCACAAACCTTGCATGAAAGAGTTTGGCAGCGTTATAAGGCAAAGGTTCTCTCATGCTCTTATATGGTGAGTTTTAACAAGAGAAGATCATGCCAACCTCAGCTAATGGAGGAAAGTGAATAGCGTTTCCTACTTAAATAGAGTGCCACCAGAAAAGGTAATAACTGTAAGGGTTGTCTTTTAATAGCTGTGTTTAGTTGACCGTACTAAGCGCAGTTTTTTTTTGCTGCTATTTTTTTAGTCAAACTATTACGGACGTTCTGAAATGGATGAGCTGATTAAAACTGAAGCATTGCAGCAGTTTGTGACTGAATTGCATGATAAAGAACTCCCGAATGAACCAGTATTCGAAAGGGCAATTATTGCACTAGATGTTACAGAGCTTAGTCTTTTACTTGAAGCGCTGCCTATTGAGGAAAGGCTAAGCAGGTGGCAACAGATACCAGCAGAGCTCAAGATCTCTGTTCTTGTGGAAATGAGAGATCAGGCTCGTGAACCTATCCTGACTACCATGAATGAAACAGCAAGAGAGCAGCTGCTACTGACAGTGGATGCTGAGAGTTTGATTGAGCTTGCTGATCAGTTATCTGAAGAATGGGTCGAACGAGCGCTTAGTTATCTTGATGCAAAGCAGAAACAGTGGTTTGAGAATGCGAACCAATTTGATTCCAGCCAGATTGGCCGGTTTGTCGACCATAACATACTGACTCTTGCTGCGAACGCGAAAGTAAAAGATGCTCTTAGGGCCATAAAAAGGGGTAAACAAAATACGCTGGACCATATTTACCTTGTGGATAAGAACAACATTTACCGCGGAACAGTAAAAGTAAAAGACATTCTTTGTGAGAAGAGCGAACTAAGAATGGTTAGAGGGTTGATTGATGCTTCAATACCAACGGTATCTGCTTCTTCACAATATTTGGATTCGATAGATGAGTTGGAACATGCAGAAGTAAAAAACCTGCCTGTGATTGATGATAGTGAAAGACTGGTCGGCCGTATTACTCATCCAACAGCGCTTTGGTTGCTGAGGCAGCACTATGAGGGGCTCTTGATGGCAAAAGCTGGTATGGCGGAGTCAGAAGATCTCTTCATTCCTGTAATGAAAGGGGCTCGCAACCGGGCAATTTGGTTGGGTATCAATCTACTTACGGCATTTCTAGCTTCATGGACAATTGGTTTGTTTGAAAATGTTCTGAGCAAGGTGGTCGCCCTTGCGGTTTTGATGCCAGTGGTGGCGTCGATGGGGGGAATTGCAGGAAGTCAGACCTTGGCTTTGATTATGAGAGGTCTTGCGTTGGGGCAAGTCACGCTAGGGAATGCTTTTGCTCTTTGCCGCCAAGAGTTGGGAATAGCAATTATTAACGGAATAGGTTGGGCAATAATAATTGGCGCTGTTACTTTCTATTGGTTCAGCAACATTGAAATTAGTTTTGTTATTGCCTTTGCTGTATTTGCAAATATCCAGGTGGCCGCAGTTTCAGGGGTTTATTTACCTCTATTGCTGACAAAGTTTGGTATAGACCCCGCTCTTTCAGGGGCGGTTTTATTAACAACGGTCACAGATGTTTTTGGCTTTGTGACCTTCTTGGGGCTGGGGGCATTGCTCCTTATCTGAGGTTATTGAAATGAAGTTACTAGCTCCGTTTATTTTATTGCTAGCCATATTTCTGGTGCCCGCTTGGTGCCCGTTTGTTCCAGTATTTAATGGGACGTTATCGGACGAATAGATTAAGTAATTATGTTGATGATTACATAACTTATTGAAAAATAGAATCTATTTTTTATTGTGGGACGTTATGGGACAAACTTTATATTAATGTTTACCAGTATGGAGTGCAGGGGGTCGTAGGTTCAAATCCTATCATCCCGACCATTTCTTTATACAGTCATAAGATTTGTCTCAGCCGAGCCTCTTTGTGGGAGGCGCGACTCGCGGCGATGTAGTTATAAAGTGTAGTTATGATATGCAACTATGCGATGTAGTTATGATATGTAGCTATGCTGTCTTTTTTTCATTAATGCGGTCAGTAATCTCTTGTAACCGAGTCAATCCTTGTAGTGTTAGAGGTAGTATTAATGCTGCTTGTACAAAATCCCATGAATAAGTCACGACCGTGAATATAGTGCCTGCCGAGATATTGGGTATTGCCGTGGTGAGCCATAAATTCATGACGATGAATCCCGTTACTAGTAGAAATATGAGCCCGTAAAGTATGGCTTCACGATCTGAGAGCTTCACTTCCCAGCGAAACAGTAAATTCAGGTGCTTATGTAAGCTTTTTGGGAGACCGCTGGTGATCAGTAAAACTTGGCGTTCTGTCTGGCTGTTGAGTGCTTGATTCAAGCGTAGAAATGAGCGGTGGAACAGTCCATAAAGCAATATCATTAACAGTGCCATACCGGCAGCATTTATCGCCAGCATGGCACCGTATGAT
>Ga0193964_1000193_pt1 | contig 29730 bp, 44 predicted proteins | sample FB_7_MG_FD_140323 | JGI IMG/M metagenome (GOLD analysis project Ga0193964, IMG submission 140323) | Microbial mat bacterial communities from the Broadkill River, Lewes, Delaware, United States - FB_7_MG | ecosystem: Environmental > Aquatic > Freshwater > River > Microbial mats | place: USA... | reverse complement strand
TTCCAGGGTGGCGTTAAGCGCTGGAACTTCTCCATGCAAGATGCGACTCACGGTAACTCACTTTCTCACCGTGCTCCGGGTTCAATTGGTCAATGTCAAACTCCTGGTCGTGTTTGGAAAGGCAAAAAAATGGCAGGGCAGATGGGTAATGCACAGGTAACTGTACAGACCCTTGAAGTCGTGCGCGTTGATGCTGAACGTAACCTGTTATTGATCAAGGGTGCTGTTCCAGGCGCTACTGGCGGTGACGTAATCGTTAAACTAGCTGTTAAAGCTGGCGCCTAAGGGGGTTTGAAATGAATCTGAATTTAGCTGGAGCTAATGGTTCGGTAGAAGTTTCCGACCTGGCTTTTGGTAAAGAATTCAACGAGACGCTAGTCCATCAAGTAGTTACTGCTTACATGGCTGGCGGTCGTCAAGGCACTAAAGCACAGAAAAACCGTTCTGCGGTTTCTGGTGGCGGTGCTAAACCATGGCGTCAGAAAGGTACTGGCCGTGCACGTGCGGGAACGAGTCGTTCTCCAATTTGGCGTGCCGGTGGTGTTACTTTTGCTGCACAGCCTCGCGACCATTCTCAGAAAGTTAACAAGAAAATGTATCGCGCAGCAATGCGTTGCATCTTCTCTGAGTTGGTACGTCAGGATCGCCTGGTTGTAGTTGAAGATTTCGCTATGGAGTCTCCAAAAACAAAACAGTTTGTGGCCAAGCTAAATGAGCTTGAGCTTTCTAACGCGCTGCTGGTTACTGATGAAGTAGAGCAGAACTTGTTCCTTGCTGCACGCAACGTTCCACATGTGGATGTTCGTGATGCTGCAGGAGTTGATCCAGTTTCACTGGTTGGCTTCGATAAGGTTCTAGTTACTGTAGCTGCTCTGAAGAAAATCGAGGAGAAGTTGGCATGAAACAGGAACGCATTTATCAAGTGCTGCTGGGTCCGCACATCTCCGAGAAAGCTACGATTGTAGCTGATGGTTCTCAGCAGGTTGTTTTTCGTGTAGCTAAAGACGCTACTAAGCCGGAAATCAAAACAGCAGTTGAAGAATTGTTTAACGTCAAAGTTAAAGGCGTAAACGTTCTTAATGCTAAGGGCAAAACCAAGCGTACACAGCGTGGTTTAGGCAAGCGTAGCGATGTGCGTAAAGCATATGTTGCTCTAGCTGATGGCTCTGAGATTGATTTCTTAGGTGGCGAGTAATAGAGGGTTTAAAAAATGGCAGTGACTAAAACTAAGCCGACCTCTGCTGGACGCCGTCATGTAGTGACAGTGACTAACTCTGAGCTACACAAGGGCAAGCCGCATGCGGCTCTTGTTGAGAAGAAGAGCAAAAGTGGTGGTCGTAACCATCATGGTCGCATCACTACACGCCACATTGGCGGTGGTCACAAGCAGCAGTACCGTATCATCGATTTCCGTCGTAACAAAGACGGTATTCCAGCGACAGTTGAGCGCTTGGAATATGATCCTAACCGTTCTGCACATATCGCACTTGTTGTGTATGCAGATGGTGAGCGTCGTTACATCATCGCGCCAAAAGGTGTTTCTGCAGGATCTCAGATTATGTCTGGTGAAAGTGTAGATATTAAGCCTGGTAATACTATGCCAATTCGTAACGTACCAGTGGGTTCTGTAATCCATTGCGTTGAATTGAAGCCTGGTAAGGGTGCTCAGATTGCTCGCTCAGCGGGTACATCTGCACAGTTGGTAGCTCGTGAAGGTGCTTACGCGACTCTTCGTCTACGTTCAGGCGAGATGCGTAAAGTACTTGTCGAATGTCGTGCTACTCTGGGTGAAGTGAGCAACAGTGAACACTCCTTGCGTCAGCTTGGTAAGGCTGGTGCTACGCGCTGGCGTGGTGTTCGTCCTACTGTACGTGGTGTTGCGATGAACCCAGTAGACCATCCGCATGGTGGTGGTGAAGGTCGTACTTCCGGTGGTCGTCACCCAGTGTCGCCATGGGGTGTTCCGACTAAGGGTTATAAAACTCGTAAGAACAAGCGTACTGACAAGTTAATCGTACGCCGTCGTAACGCTAAGTAAGGGGATACAGCTGTGCCACGTTCACTGAAGAAAGGTCCATTTATCGACCTTCACCTGTTGAAAAAGGTAGAAGCTGCGATTGAGAGTAACGAGCGTCGTCCGATTAAAACTTGGTCACGTCGTTCTACGATTTTTCCAAATTTCGTAGGTCTTACAATTGCAGTACACAACGGCCGTCAGCATGTACCGGTATTTGTTACCGAAGACATGGTTGGTCATAAATTAGGCGAGTTTGCCGTGACACGTACATACCGTGGCCACGTTGTAGACAAGAAAGCCAAGCGATAAGGAGTTGATGATGGAAGTTGCCGCTAAGCACATGGGCGCCCGCATCTCTGCACAGAAAGCGAGACTGGTTTGTGACCAGATCCGTGGTAAATCTGTGGGTGAAGCTCTGAACATCCTGGCGTTTAGTCCTAAAAAAGGTGCGGATCTTGTCAAGAAAGTACTAGAGTCAGCTATTGCTAACGCAGAGCATAACGATGGTGCAGATATTGACGAGCTACACGTTTCTACAGTTTTTGTTGATGAAGCAATGACGATGAAGCGTATTAAGCCGCGTGCGAAAGGTCGCGCTGATCGAATTTTGAAGCGCTCCTGTCACATCACTGTAAAAGTGGCCGACTGAGCTGACAGCTAGGAGAGTTCGTTATGGGTCAGAAAGTACATCCGACCGGTATACGTCTCGGTATTGTTAAAGATCACACTTCTGTGTGGTATGCAGACAAGTCCGAGTACGCTAGAAAATTGCTAAACGATCTAGAAGTGCGTGAGTACCTAGATTCGCAGCTTGTTAAAGCATCTGTAAGCCGCATCGAAATCGAGCGTCCTGCACAGAATGCTAAAATTACCATCCACACGGCCCGTCCAGGCATTGTGATTGGTAAAAAAGGCGAAGATGTTGAGAAACTACGTAACACTGTATCAGAGATGATGGGTGTTCCAGTTCATATCAACATTGAAGAAATTCGTAAGCCAGAGCTAGACGCACGCTTGGTAGCCCAAGGTGTTGCTAGTCAGCTAGAGCGTCGTGTTATGTTCCGCCGTGCTATGAAGCGCGCAGTACAAAACGCAATGCGCCTTGGTGCCAAGGGTATCAAGATTCAGCTGGGTGGTCGTCTAGGTGGTGCCGAGATTGCTCGTAGTGAGTGGTATCGTGAAGGCCGTGTGCCATTGCACACATTACGTGCTGATATCGATTACGCAACTTACGAAGCGCACACTACATACGGTGTGATCGGCGTTAAAGTCTGGATCTTCAAGGGTGAAGTTCTTGGTGGCATCGAACAGGTGCGCGCTGAGAAGAATGCACCTAAGAAGAAAGGTAAGTGAGGTAGACGTCGATGCTACAACCTAAACGTCTTAAGTTCCGCAAGATGATGAAAGGTCGCAACCGCGGCCTAGCACAACGCGGTAGCACTGTAAGTTTTGGTGAATTTGCACTGAAAGCGACCGGTCGTGGTCGTATCACTGCACGTCAGATCGAAGCAGCGCGTCGTACCATGACACGTCACGTTAAGCGTGGTGGTAAAATCTGGATTCGTGTATTCCCAGATAAACCAATTTCCAAAAAGCCGCTTGAAGTACGTATGGGTAAAGGTAAAGGTGCAGTTGAGTATTGGGTTGCTCAGATTAAGCCTGGTAAGGTTCTGTTCGAAATGAGCGGTGTACCTGAACAGCTTGCTTCTGAAGCATTCACGCTTGCTGCTGCTAAATTGCCTGTTGCTACAACCATTGTTAAGCGGACGGTGATGTAATGAAAGCAATTGAACTACGTGAAAAGTCCGTTGATGAGCTTCAGCAGGAGCTGTTAGGCCTTCTAAAAGAGCAGTTTAATCTGCGCATGCAGAAGACTACAGGCCAGCTAGCGCAGAACCACCTATTAGGTCAGGTTCGTCGTGACATTGCTCGTGTGAAGACAATACTCAACGAAAAGGCAGGTAACTAAGTATGAGCGCCGAAAAACGTACTCGAACTGTTACTGGTCGCGTTGTTAGCGACAAGATGGATAAAACCATCACAGTTCTGGTTGAGCGTAAAGAGAAGCATCCGATCTACGGAAAATTCATGAAGCGCTCTTCTAAACTGCATGCTCACGATGAGAAAAATGAGTGTCAGCAAGGTGACCTAGTTACTATTGCTGAAACTCGTCCTTTGTCCAAGAATAAATCTTGGGCGCTTGTTCGTATTGAAGAGCGTGCAGCAAAGGTGTAAACTATTGCGCCTTTGCTCCATTAGCCGGTCCGTCCGAATATCGGGCGGCCCTCTAAATGTTTATGGAGTAGACCATGATTCAAACTGAATCTATGCTTGATGTCGCTGATAACAGCGGTGCTAAGCGAGTACAGTGTATTAAGGTCCTTGGTGGTTCACACCGCCGCTACGCTTCTGTTGGTGATATTATTAAAGTCACTGTTAAAGAAGCGATTCCTCGCGGTAAAGTGAAGAAAGGCCAAGTACTTAACGCCGTAGTGGTACGTACCCGTAAAGGTGTTCGTCGTCCTGATGGCTCAGTAATCCGCTTTGACACAAACTCAGCGGTTTTATTGAACGCAAGTGACGCGCCTATCGGTACTCGTATCTTTGGCCCAGTGACGCGTGAGCTTCGTAGTGAGAAGTTCATGAAAATCATTTCCCTGGCGCCTGAAGTGCTATAAAGATCGAACAAATATTTGTTCGATTTATGTAAAAACGCTAACACTGAAAAGTGTTGGCGTTTTTGAGCATGAGAGGGTAGTAGGAAGCGATATAGGTAAATTATGCGCAAAATTAAACGTGACGATGAAGTAATTGTCATCGCAGGAAAAGATAAGGGCAAGCGTGGCACAGTCATGCGTGTTCTGGACGATCGTTTGATCGTTTCTGGTATCAACATGGTGAAGAAGCACACTAAGCCTAACCCAATGATGGGTAAAGCCGGTGGCATCGTTGAAAAAGAAGCGGCCATCGCTGTTTCTAACGTAGCTATCTTCAACCCGCAGACTGGTAAGGGCGATCGTGTAGGCTTCAAGCTTCTTGAAGACGGCACTAAATCTCGCATCTTCAAGTCTACCGGCGAAATCATTGGCGGATAAGGGGAGCTGATATCATGTCTAGATTAAAAGCGCTTTATAACGATTCCGTTAAGCAGCAGCTTAAAGATGAGCTGAACTGCCCTAACGTTATGGCTGTTCCACGTTTGACCAAAATTACTCTAAATATGGGTGTTGGTGAAGCTCTTGGCGACAAGAAGCAGCTAGAAAATGCAGTTGCGGATATGACTGCAATTGCTGGTCAGAAACCTGTTGTTTGTCTGGCACGTAAATCTATCGCGGGCTTTAAAGTTCGTGAAGGTTGGCCGATTGGCTGTAAGGTTACACTACGCGGCGAGCGTATGTGGGAATTCCTTGATCGCTTGGTAGATATCTCTATCCCGCGTGTTCGTGACTTCCGTGGCCTGAATCCTAAGTCATTTGATGGCCGTGGCAACTACAGCATGGGTGTTAAAGAGCAGATTATCTTCCCTGAAATCGAATTCGATAAGGTAGATAAAATGCGTGGTATGGATATTACTATCACGACTACTGCTCAGAATAATGATGAGGGTCGCGCCCTGTTGGCTGCCCTTAACTTCCCATTCCGTAAGTGATAGGCATACATCATGGCTAAAGAATCTATGAAGGCACGCGAAGACAAGCGTGCAAAGTTAGTTGCTAAGTACGCTGTTAAGCGTGCTGAACTTAAAGCAATTATTAGTAGCCCTAATTCATCAGAAGATGAGATCTGGGATGCAGCGATGGCACTTCAGAAGCTGCCACGCGATTCCAGCAAGTCTCGTCAACGTAACCGCTGTCAAGTGACAGGCCGTCCACACGGTGTATACCGTAAGTTTGGTCTGAGCCGCATCAAGTTGCGTGAAGCAACTATGCGTGGTGATGTTCCGGGTCTGAAAAAGGCTAGCTGGTAATTACCAGCTGGTAAAATGGTAAGCACGGTGGTCTGGCCCATTAAACGGGTACCGCATTGTGCTGCACAATGAGGAAGTAAATGCATGAGCATGCAAGATACTCTAGCGGATATGTTTACTCGTATTCGTAACGGTCATATGGCTGAAAAGCAGGCCGTATCTATGCCGTCTTCCAAAGTAAAAGTATCTATTGCCCAAGTTCTTAAGGACGAAGGTTACATCACTGACTTCGCAGTTGAAGGTGATGTAAAACCGGTTCTGAACGTTGAGCTAAAGTACTTTGAAGGAAAGCCGGTTATTGAAGAGATCAAACGCGTAAGTCGTCCAGGTCTGCGTATCTATAAGAACGCAGCAGAGTTGCCACAAGTTTCAAATGGCCTGGGTGTAGCGATTATCTCTACAAGTAAAGGTGTAATGGCTGACCGCGCAGCACGTAGTGCTGGTGTTGGTGGCGAAGTAATCTGCACGGTATTCTAAGAGGTATTTCAATGTCACGTATTGCGAAAAGCCCCGTAGTTGTACCTGCAGGTGTTGAAGTTAAGATTGATGGTCAGTCCATCAATGTTAAAGGTAAGAATGGCCAGCTTTCTATGGATGTACATTCTTCAGTGTCAGTTTCTCAAGAAGAAGATGGTCTGAAGTTTGCTGCACTAGAAGGCACTAAGTTGTCTCTTGCCCTGTCAGGTACTACTCGCTCTCTGGTTAACAACATGGTTGTTGGTGTGACTGAAGGTTTTAAGAAAACTCTTCAGCTGCAAGGTGTTGGTTATCGTGCTGCTGCTAAAGGCAAAGTACTTAACCTAAGTCTTGGTTTCTCTCACCCAATCGACTACGAACTACCAGAAGGTATTTCTGCTGAAACACCAAACGTAACTACAATCATCTTGTCAGGTGCTGACAAACAGGTTGTAGGCCAGGTAGCAGCTGAAATTCGTGCGTTCCGTCCGCCAGAGCCTTATAAAGGCAAGGGTGTTCGTTATGCTGATGAGTATGTTCGCCGTAAAGAAGCGAAGAAAAAGTAAATAGGGCAGGGTTATGAACACTAAGAAACAATCTCGTATTCGTCGTGCTCGCCGCTCCCGTCTGAAAATGCGTGAGTTAGGTGCTACACGTTTGTGCGTTACACGCACACCGCGTCATATCTACGCTCAGGTTATCTCTGCAGACGGCGGACAGGTCCTAGCGGCTGCGTCTACTGTAGAAAAAGATCTACGCGAGACATCTGGCGGTAACGTTGAAGCTGCTGAAAAGGTTGGTACTTTGATCGCTCAGCGCGCTAAAGAAGCTGGTGTATCTGAAGTAGCATTTGACCGTTCTGGTTTCCAGTATCACGGTCGTGTCAAAGCTTTGGCTGAAGCAGCCCGCGAAGGCGGCCTGGAATTCTAAAGGGATCGAATATGTCAAATCATGATCAGAAAGACGGCGATCTGCAGGAAAAACTGGTTCAGGTTAACCGCGTCGCTAAAGTAGTTAAAGGTGGTCGTATCTTCGGCTTTACAGCTCTAACAGTTGTTGGAGACGGTAAAGGTCGTGTTGGATTCGGTCGTGGTAAAGCTCGTGAAGTTCCTGCTGCTATTCAAAAGGCAATGGAACAAGCTCGTCGTAACATGGTTTCAGTTGAACTAAACGGCGACACGTTGCAGTACCCAATTAAAGCACGTCATGGTGCTTCTAAAGTTTACATGCAGCCTGCTTCTCAAGGTACTGGTGTAATCGCCGGTGGTGCGATGCGTGCAGTTCTTGAATTAGCGGGTGTCCATAACGTACTAGCTAAGTGCTATGGCTCAACTAATCCGGTAAACGTTGTTCGTGCGACTGTTAAAGGTCTTGCAACAATGAAATCACCTGATGACATTGCAGCTAAGCGTGGCAAGTCCGTAGAAGACATTCTGGGGTAATCGACAATGGCTAACACTGTAAAAGTAACACTGGTACGTAGCCCTATCGGTACTCTACCTAACCACAAATTGTGCGTTAAGGGTCTTGGTCTACGCCGTATTGGACACACAGTTGAAGTAGAAGATACTCCATCTGTCCGTGGCATGATAAACAAAGTTAACTACATGGTTCGTGTAGAAGACTAATAAGGGAGTTCACAACATGCGTCTGAACACTCTAAGTCCAGCAGACGGTTCACGAAAAGCGCCTAAGCGTGTTGGTCGTGGTATTGGTTCTGGTCTGGGTAAGACTTGTGGCCGTGGTCACAAAGGTCAGAAATCCCGCTCTGGCGGATCAGTAAAACCAGGTTTTGAAGGCGGTCAGATGCCTTTGCAGCGTCGTCTGCCTAAGTTTGGTTTTACTTCTCGTATTTCTCGCTATGTTACTGAGATTCGTCTTGGTGAACTGGCTAAAATCGAGTCAGAAGTAATCGATCTTGATGCTTTGAAAGCTGCAGACATTATCAAGCAGGAAATTAAAACTGCTAAAGTGATTTTGTCTGGTGAGATCACAAAGGCTGTCACCATTAAAGGTCTTAAAGTGACTAAAGGTGCACAGGCTGCTATCGAAGCTGCTGGCGGTAAAGTCGAGGCGTAAATGGCTAAAAAAGGACCAATGCCGGCAGGCGTGCAAAACGGATTAGGTGAGTTAAAATCTCGTCTACTTTTCGTTTTACTTGCGATTGTTGTTTACCGTATCGGGGCTCATATCCCGGTACCAGGTATCAACCCAGATCGTCTGGCCGCACTATTTGATCAGAACCAGGGCACAATCCTGAGTCTCTTTAACATGTTCTCTGGTGGTGCACTGGAGAGAATGAGTATCTTGGCATTAGGTATTATGCCGTATATCTCTGCATCTATTATTATGCAGCTGATGACGGTGGTAAGCCCTACCTTGGCTCAGTTAAAGAAAGAGGGTGAAGCGGGGCGTCGTAAGATAAACCAGTACACTCGTTACGGGACTGTGATACTTGCAACCATTCAGTCATTTGGTATGGCTGTGGGTCTTGCTAACCAGGGTATTGCTTTCAGCGCGGATGCCAGCTTCTACTTTGTAGCGGTTGTAACACTCGTAGCTGGTGCAGTGTTCCTTATGTGGTTAGGTGAGCAGGTTACAGAGCGTGGTATCGGAAATGGTATCTCAATTCTGATCTTTGCTGGTATTGTGGCCGGATTGCCTAGTGCAATCGGTCAAGCCTTTGAAGCAGCACGTCAAGGTGATTTAAATATCCTTGCGCTGCTAGCTATCGCTTTTATGGCGGTTGCTACTGTTGGGTTCGTCGTATTTATGGAGCGTGGCCAACGCCGCATTACTATAAACTACGCTAAACGTCAGCAAGGCAATCGCGTATTTGCGGCTCAGTCTAGCCATTTGCCTTTGAAGGTGAATATGGCTGGTGTGATTCCGCCGATTTTTGCCTCGAGTATATTGCTATTTCCTGCTTCAATGGGCCAATGGTTTGGTCAAACTGATGGTATGGATTGGCTGCAAAATGTTGCTTTGGCGCTTGGCCCAGGTCAGCCGCTTTATATTTTGCTGTTCTCGGTTGCAATTATATTCTTCTGCTACTTCTATACAGCGATTGTTTTCAATCCTAAAGATGTAGCGGATAACCTGAAGAAATCAGGTGCTTTTATCCCGGGCATTCGTCCAGGTGAGCAGTCAGCGCGGTATATAGATACCGTGCTGGGTAGGTTGACTTTGTTTGGAGCTCTCTACATTGCTGCGGTGTCATTGATGCCACAGTTCCTTGTAGTCGCTGCTAATGTACCGTTCTATTTCGGTGGCACATCACTATTGATCGTGGTTGTCGTTGTAATGGACTTTATGGCGCAAGTTCAATCTCATCTGATGTCTCATCAGTACGAGTCCCTGATGAAGAAATCTAATCTCAAAGGTGGCAGCGCACGTTGATTGCGCTAAAGGTCACAACTGGAGTAGATCATGAAAGTACGTGCATCTGTTAAAAAGATCTGTCGTAACTGCAAAATCGTTCGTCGTAACGGTTCAGTTCGCGTGATCTGTAAAGTAGAGCCGCGTCACAAACAGCGTCAGGGTTAATTTTAACCACTGATTTGGACGTAGAAGGCGTTTAGCACTTGATTTAATTTTAATCAGTGTGTATTATCTCGCGCCTTCTGCGTACAGAACATATTTTTACTGGTGTATGTAAATAACTACATGCGCCTTTTTTTAACGGAGTAATAGAATGGCCCGTATAGCTGGCGTCAACATACCTGACAATAAGCATGCGGTAATTTCTCTGACTTACATTTACGGTATTGGCCGCACGACTGCGACCAGCATTCTTGAAGCATCAGGTATTACACCGACTTCTAAGATTGCTGATTTGTCCGATGAACAATTGGACGTCATTCGTGGAGAAGTTGCTAAGTTGACTGTTGAAGGCGATCTGCGTCGTGAAGTATCCATGAGCATCAAGCGATTGATGGATCTAGGTTGTTTCCGCGGAATTCGCCACCGTCGTAACCTTCCGGTTCGCGGTCAGCGTAGTAAGACTAACGCGCGTACTCGAAAAGGCCCGCGTAAGCCGATCCGTAAATAAGTGGTAAGCGATAGGAATTCCCAATATGGCAAAGCCAGGTAATCGCACACGCAAAAAAGTGAAGAAGCAGATTGCGGATGGGTTCGCCCATATTCATGCTTCTTTTAACAACACGATCATTACTATTACTGATCGCCAGGGTAATGCTCTTTCTTGGGCAACTGCAGGTGGCTCCGGCTTCCGCGGTTCTCGTAAGAGTACCCCATTCGCTGCTCAGGTTGCTGCTGAGCGCGCTGGACAGGCTGCACTTGAGTATGGCCTGAAAAACCTCGACGTATTTGTGAAGGGTCCTGGACCTGGACGTGAATCTGCAGTGCGTGCACTGAATTCATGCGGTTATAAAATCGCAAATATAACGGATGTGACGCCAATTCCACACAATGGTTGTCGTCCTCCGAAGAAACGTCGCGTTTAACCTGGAGACGGTAATATGGCTCGTTATCTTGGACCTAAGTGCAAACTGTCTCGTAGAGAAGGTACAGACCTTTTCTTAAAGAGCGGTGTTCGTGCACTGGACAGCAAGTGTAAAGCTGAGACTGTCCCTGGTGTTCACGGCGCTCGTCGTGGTCGTTTATCCGACTACGGCCTGCAGTTACGTGAAAAACAGAAAGTTCGTCGTATGTACGGCGTTCTGGAACGACAGTTCCGTAGTTATTATAAAGAAGCGGCTCGTCGCAGTGGTGCAACTGGTGAAAACTTGTTGCAGCTATTGGAAGGTCGTTTGGACAACGTTGTTTATCGTATGGGTTTCGGTTCTACACGTGCCGAATCTCGTCAGATCGTTTCTCACCGCTCGATCACTGTAAATGGCCAGGTTGTGAACATTGCTTCATACCAGGTTAAAGCAGGCGATGTTGTAGCAGTTCGTGAAAAGGCTAAAAACCAGTTGCGTATTAAAAGCGCTCTTGAAATTGCCGGTCAGCGTACAGCTATTGAGTGGGTTGAGGTAGACGCTGCAAAAATGGAAGGGACTTATAAAGCCACTCCTGAGCGTTCTGATCTATCTGCTGATATCAACGAGCAGCTTATTGTTGAGCTGTACTCGAAGTAATTTTAACTTTAATTTGGTGGAAATATGCAGCGTTCGGTAAATGAGTTTCTAAGTCCACGTCATATTGACGTACAGGAAATCAGCAAAACGCGTGCAAAAGTGACTCTTGAGCCACTTGAGCGTGGATTTGGCCATACGCTGGGCAATGCATTACGCCGCATTCTTTTATCTTCTATGCCGGGTTGTGCCGTAACAGAAGTTGAGATTGAAGGCGTACTGCATGAGTACAGCACAATTGAAGGTGTTCAGGAAGATGTCATTGAGATCCTCCTGAACCTTAAAGGGGTTTCTGTGTTGTTGCATAACAACGACGAAGTAACCCTGACTCTGAGCAAATCTGAAGCGGGTCCTGTGACTGCTGGTGATATTCAACTGAATCAGGATGTTGAAATTGCCAACCCGGATCACGTGATTGCTCACCTAAATGAAGGTGCGAGTCTAAACATGCAGCTAACTATTGGTCGTGGCCGTGGCTACGTTCCAGCTGATCTGCGTGTTTCTGATGAAGAAGAGACTCGTGCAATCGGTCGTTTACAGCTGGATGCTACATTCAGTCCTGTGCGTCGCGTTTCCTACGTAGTAGAAAGCGCACGTGTAGAGCAGCGTACTGACTTGGATAAACTGGTAATTGACATCGAATCTAACGGTACGATCGATCCAGAAGAAGCTATCCGTCGCGCGGCTACTATCTTACAGCAGCAATTGATTGTATTTGTTGACCTTGAAGATGGTGCTGATCAAGCTAAGGATGAGCCAGAAGAGCCGGAAATTGATCCTATTCTTCTTCGTCCTGTAGATGATCTGGAGTTGACTGTACGTTCCGCCAACTGTCTGAAGGCAGAGCAGATCTACTATATTGGTGATCTGATTCAGCGTACAGAAGTTGAGCTGCTGAAGACTCCGAATTTAGGTAAGAAGTCGCTGACAGAAATTAAAGACGTTTTAGCATCGAAGGGCTTGTCTCTTGGTATGCGTCTTGAGAACTGGCCACCGGCTAGCCTTAAGAACGACGATAAAGTCGCTTCCTGATTCGGCGATTAAACTGACTAGTTTGGTAGGTATTTATCATGCGTCATCGTAAATCTGGTCGTAAATTAAGCCGTACCAGTGCGCACCGCAAAGCCATGTTTAAAAACATGTCGGTTTCTTTGTTTGAGCACGAGTTGATTCGTACAACTTTGCCGAAAGCAAAAGAACTGCGCGGCTATGCAGAGCCACTGATTACTCTGGCTAAAAACGACACTGTTGCGAACCGCCGTTTGGCATTCGCACGTACTGGCAGCAAGGTTGCTGTTGGTAAACTGTTCAATGAACTAGGCCCGCGTTACAACGCTCGCCCTGGTGGTTACATTCGCATTCTAAAATGCGGTTTCCGTCCAGGCGACAACGCACCAATGGCTTACGTTGAATTGGTTGACCGTCCTGAAGCTGATGCTGCGGATGAGTCCGAAGATTAAGATTTCTTGATCTAAAAAAACCCGGCTTTTGCCGGGTTTTTTATTGCCTTGAAGCAATCAATTCTAAGTATTACTCTCGATAATTTTCATGGCATGACTTACAGCTTTTAGTGAGTTGCTCAAATGCTGCTCTGGCGTCTTTAATATCTTGGCTCATACCTGCCTTTCTAAGGTTTTCCGAGGCATTAATTTGAGCTTTTGCTTTATGTTCAAATTGATCGAACTCTTGCCAGATACTATCTAATGCTTCAGACGGATGAGGGTTTGATCCTATGGGAAATGCTTTTGTCAGTTGTTTAGCCCACCGGTTGATGGCGGTTGCTTCTTTTGTAATAGCAGCAAAGTCTTGAGCTTTTAGTGCCTTCTTAAGAACTTTGATGGAGGCTTTAGATTCTTTGAACTGGTCCATTCGTTCTTTAACAACCCCAGTTGCACCGGTATGGGACCAAGCTGCTGTTGAACAAGCTAATAGGCTAACAACAAACGTTTCTTTGATATATTTCATCACTATTCTCATTCTTTATTAGCCATTAGCCATTAGCCATTAGCCATTAGCCATCAGTCATTACTTTAGCATCTGTTTTAAGAAGTGCCCTGTATGAGATTTCTCATTTGAGGCAACCTCTTCTGGTGTGCCCTCTGCAATTATGTACCCGCCTTTAATTCCGCCTTCAGGGCCTAGGTCTACGATCCAGTCAGCCGTTTTAATAACATCAAGATTGTGTTCAATCACGACAATGGTGTTGCCGTGATCGCGTAATCGATAGAGGACGTTAAGCAGCTGTTGAATATCGTAGAAGTGGAGGCCTGTTGTTGGCTCATCGAGGATATAAAGTGTTTTGCCGGTATCGCGCTTGGATAGCTCTTTGGCGAGTTTAACGCGTTGGGCTTCGCCCCCAGAGAGTGTAGTGGCGGCTTGTCCCAAGCGGATATATGACAATCCAACGTCCATCAGTGTTTGTAAACGCCGTGCTAATGCGGGTATTGCATCGAAAAAGACGCGTGCATCCTCTACGGTTAAATCCAACACTTCATGGATGTTCTTGCCTTTATATTTGATTTCCAGTGTTTCGCGGTTATAGCGCTTTCCTTTACAGACATCGCAAGGAACATAGATATCGGGTAAGAAGTGCATCTCTACTTTGATGACACCGTCACCTTGGCAGGCTTCACAACGGCCGCCTTTTACGTTAAAGCTAAACCGACCCGGTTTATAACCCCTTGAGCGAGCTTCTTGGGTGCCAGCGAACAGCTCGCGTACCGGAGTGAAAATCCCCGTGTACGTGGCTGGGTTTGATCTAGGTGTCCGCCCGATTGGGCTCTGATCAATATCGATGACTTTATCGAAATGATCGAGTCCATCAATTTTATCATGTGGGGCTGCCGTTAATGTTGTGGCGTTATTAAGCTCTGTTGCCGCAACCGGATAGAGCGTGTTGTTTATTAGCGTCGATTTTCCTGAGCCGGATACGCCGGTTATGCATGTTAATAGGCCCACAGGCAGCGTTAGATCAACGTTGTTTAAGTTATTTCCGCTTGCGCCTTTCAACTCAAGGACTTTCTTACGATCTATTGGGTGGCGCTCTTGAGGGATCGCAATCTCTTTAGCACCACTTAAATATTGACCTGTGATTGAGTTTGGGTTCGCCATAACTTCATCGGGTTTACCTTCAGCAATGATCTCACCACCATGTACGCCTGCGCCCGGGCCAATATCGATAACATAATCGGCGAGTCTAATTGCGTCTTCATCATGCTCAACCACGATCACTGTATTGCCAAGATCTCTCAGGTGAATAAGGGTCTTAAGCAATCTTTCATTGTCTCGTTGGTGAAGGCCAATCGAGGGTTCATCCAGTATGTACATAACGCCGACAAGACCAGCGCCTATCTGGCTAGCCAATCGAATACGTTGTGCTTCACCGCCGGAAAGGGTATCTGCATTACGATCAAGTGATAGGTATTCAAGTCCTACGTTGACGAGGAAGCTTAAGCGCTCACGTATCTCTTTTAGGATTTTTTCAGCGATTTCACCTTGCTTACCCGTTAGCTCTAGCTGTGTGAAATAATCCAAACTATCCCCGATCGGTCGAGTTACGATCTGCGGCAGGGTTTGTTCATCGATAAATACGTGGCGTGCATCTCTGCGTAATCGGCTGCCATGACAGGATGAGCAGGGTTGCATGTTGAGATATTTTGCGAGGTCTTCCCGCACCGTATCAGACTCTGTTTCTTTATAGCGTCGTTCTAAATTATTCAATACCCCTTCAAAAGGGTGAGCCTTGTTAATGATATCTCCGCGATCATTCAGATAGCGGAATGTCACTGTCTCGGTACCGGAGCCTTCTAAAATCAGGTTCTGATGAGTATCCGACAACGCTTTGAATGGCGTGTCCATATCAAAGCCGTATTGTTCGGCCACCGCTTTTAGCTGTTGGAAGTAGTAAAGGCTCCGTCTGTCCCAGCCTCTTATTGCGCCCTCAGATAAGGTTAGACTGTCGTCATGTACCACTTTGCTACGGTCGAAGTATTGTTTTACTCCGAGACCATCACAGCTTGGGCAGGCACCATGCGGGTTGTTAAATGAGAAGAGACGCGGCTCTAACTCTTGAATACTATGTCCACAGGTAGGGCAGGCAAATCGAGCGGAGAAGACTAACTCTTCGCCGTCACCCTCCATATAGGCAACTCTAGCGATCCCATCGGTTAGGTTTAGCGCTGTTTCAAATGATTCAGAAAGGCGTGTTTGCAGATCATCTCTTACTTTAAAGCGGTCAACAACAACCTCAATATTGTGTTTTTTATTTTTGTCGAGTTCCGGTGCTGTATCAAGGTCAACAATGATTCCATCGATGCGTGCCCTTATAAAGCCTTCAGCTCTAAGATTGTTGATGGTATGCAAGTGCTCACCTTTGCGTCCTTGAACTACCGGTGCAAGCAGCATTAGTTTGCTACCTTCAGGGATCTCCAGAACTTGGTCAACCATCTGGCTAATGGTCTGGGCTGCTAATGGGAGATCGTGCTCAGGGCAGCGGGGCTCGCCAGCACGGGCAAACAGTAGGCGCAAATAATCGTAAATCTCGGTAATAGTACCTACTGTCGAACGCGGGTTATGGGATGTCGATTTTTGTTCGATGGATATCGCCGGTGATAGGCCTTCGATATGATCTACATCCGGTTTTTCCATCATCGAGAGGAACTGACGGGCATAGGTGGAAAGCGATTCGACATATCGACGCTGACCTTCAGCGTATAGCGTATCAAATGCCAATGAAGATTTGCCGGAACCGGATAGGCCTGTGATGACAATAAGCTTGTCGCGGGGTATCTCAAGATCAATATCTTTTAGGTTATGGGTACGAGCACCCCGGACCAGAATCTTATCCATGTATACGCCTATTTGCATGCAGTGTGGTAGTAGCTTGTAAATATCTGAGCTACTTTGAACCATTTTGGTTCAGGCTTTTGGTTTGCTGGCGTTCAGTTACTTATAATGGCCAGCGCAACCGATCATTATAAAGACTTTTCGTGTCACCTGAACCTCTATCTTTGCTTTGCATGTGGTTGATTGATTATCGATGGCTTAACTATGGGACTTCGGCTGATCGCATGGTAAGCTTTGGGGTTATAAGTGTCGGTTTTAATATCTGGCGCGAACAAAGTTTTTGGAGAGAACGATGGCACGTGGTGTTAACAAAGTAATATTGGTGGGTAATCTGGGTGGAGATCCAGAAGTACGTTATATGCCAAATGGCAATGCTGTGACTAACGTAACAATTGCGACATCTGAGTCGTGGAAGGATAAACAGACTGGTCAGCAGCAGGAGCGTACAGAGTGGCACCGCGTCGTATTTTTCAACCGTTTGGCTGAGATCGCTGGCGAATATATGCGTAAGGGCGGCAAGGTTTATGTAGAAGGCGCTCTACGCACGCGTAAATGGCAAGATCAAAGTGGAGCGGATCGCTATACCACTGAAATTGTAGCAAGTGAGATGCAGCTGCTAGATAGCCGCGGCGGAAATGAAGGTGGCTACCAGCAACCTCAGCAACAGGGCGGTTATGCTCAACAGCAGCAATCGGCTCCAGCTCCGCAGCAACAGGCAGCGCCGCAACAGCAGTATGCACAAGCGCCCCAGCAGGCTCCGCAAGCGCAGCAGCGCCCAGCGGCTCCAGCACCTCAGCAGGCTCCTGCGCCACAAGCTGCGCCAGGGTTTGATGATTTTGATGATGATATTCCGTTTTAATTTTGACGCTTTTAAATGTGTTAATTGAAACTAAGAACCCCGTTTAACGGGGTTTTTTGTTTTTAAGTGAAAATTTAGCGCTTAGTGACTTTTGTGTGTTTTTTCATTGAGTGCTTATGCGCGTTAAAGTTTCGCTGGCCTAATATGTAAATTAAGGTATATTTTTTAGTGTCCTTATTTGGGGCGTAATATTGGATATCTTCTTATGTTGGCTGTTTTGTTCAGGCCTCTATATTTAACCCGTGTGTAGATGAGTTTTAGTGCTAATGGATCTTGATTTATTGCTTAAGCCTGTAAAATTATTGGTAGCAGGTGCTCAAGGGCAGGTGGGTACGGCATTGGCTCGTCTCGCCGGAACGGATCCTTTTTTTGAGATTATCGCTTTAGGAAAATCTCAATTAGATATTACAGATGAGAACCAGATAAAAGATCAGCTTGCGCTTCATCTTCCTGATTATGTTATTAATTGTGCTGCGTTTGATCATATTGATGAAGCGGAGCACAAATCTGAACTTTGTTATGCAGTGAATGCTAAAGGTGTTGAAACTTTAGCATTGGCTTGTGGCGATCTTTCAATCCCCATGTTTCATTTGTCGACGGATTATGTGTTTGATGGCCACTATGCCAGTGGTTATACCGAGGATGATGACGTCGCACCGTTGGGTATTTACGGTGATAGTAAATGGCAGGGGGAGGAGCTATTAAGGCAGGTGCTGCCTAAGCACATTATTCTTCGTGTCAGCTGGCTTTTCAGCGAGCAGGGCAATAACTTTGTGTTACGGACGTTGGACTCTGCCCGTAAGAGCAAATCACTTGAGGCGGTAAGCGATCGACGTGGTTGCCCTACGTCTGCATCGGATGTTGGGCGCGTAATTTTAGCCATGCTAAAGCAAATACATAATGGTGCGGATGCGTGGGGGACTTATCATTACTGTGGTGCAGAGATTACAAATCGTTATGATTTCTGCAAAGAGATCCTGATTGCGGCGGGCAGTTATGAGAGTTTTGAAGTCGAAAAATTAGTGCCTATTTCCAGTAAAGATTATGTCACCGAGGCGCAGCGGCCAAATACGTCCATCTTAACCTGTAAAAAGCTGTTAAGTGTTTTCGGTATAAGGCAGCGGCCGTGGCGACAAGAGTTGCAGTGGTTAATGCGTATTATCTACAACTCTCCAAAGTAGCTTGCTATTTATCCCCAGGGTAGCGGTGAGTGAGTAATTGCAACCGCTACTATGTAAGAAAATGTTAGAATGGACCCCATTAACGCGCTTGTTTTAATAAGCTGTGTTTTCCCCCGCTTTAATGCAATTGTTCCTAAAACGATATAAAGGCATAGCGCTAGTAACTTTGCCGTTAGCCAATGATCAACAAAGGGATATTGCTGCAATACAATAGCCAGTGTTATGGCGCTGGCAAGTAGTGCTGTATCAATAATATGTGGAAGGATTTTCACCCAGCGCTTTTCCATCATTGCTGGCTTTAAAAATACCCATGCCGCTCTCAATAAAAAGAACGAAATGCTTAATACGACGGTAGTGAGGTGTATATGCTTTATGGCTATGTACATGATGACTCTTATCTTCTCTTAGAATACGCGGTAGCAAAGCGCTGTTGTTGATCGGTTTCTATGCTATTTTAGATGCTTCAAAATAAAGCTTTATACTGTATATGCAAGATATTCATGCCTATTAATAAAAATGAAACAAAGGCTCTAGTAGATCGCTTTGGCCGTACGGTGGACTATATCCGCCTCTCTGTGACTGATCGTTGTGATTTTCGCTGTGTCTATTGCATGGGCGAGGATATGACGTTTCTGCCTCATAAAGAGGTTTTGTCGCTCGAAGAGATAGAGCAAGTTGCTTCAGCCTTCGTGGGTCTGGGTGTTAAAAAGATACGCTTAACCGGTGGAGAACCCTTGGTTCGTCGTGAGGTTATAAAGCTTATCCGAGCTATTGGAGCATTAGACGCTGAGTTGGCTATTACGACTAATGGTTCGCAACTTGTCCAAATGGCGTCTGAGCTGAAAGAAGCGGGTGTGGATAGGCTTAACATCAGTATTGATAGCTTAAATCCAGAACGTTTTAAAGAGATGACACGTACGGGGCGATTATCGCAAGTGATGGCCGGTATCGATGCCGCGGTTGCTGTTGGCTTTAGTCGTATAAAGCTGAATGCTGTGATCATGAAAGGGCGTAATGATGACGAGGTTCTTGATCTCGTTGAATATGCTAGAGCATCCGGTGTTGATGTTAGCTTTATTGAAGAGATGCCATTAGGACATATTTCTGAACATGATCGGGCCGAAGCGTATTGTTCGAGTGACGAGGTGCGAGAAATTATCGAGCAGCGTTATTCATTATACCCAACGACCGAGCGTACATCGGGGCCTTCTCGTTATTATCGTATGGATAAGACGGAGAGCCGAGTTGGCTTTATCTCTCCTCACAGCCACAATTTCTGTTCTGAATGTAATCGTGTAAGGGTCACCGTTGAAGGTCGTTTGTTGCTTTGTTTGGGTAACGAGCACTCGGTTGATCTGCGAGAAACATTGCGCCGATATCCTGATGATATTGAGCGTCTGCAGCAGGTTATTATTAAAGCGATGGATCTCAAGCCAGAAAAACATGAATTTGATCTGGATGATGAGCCGCAAATCGTGCGTTTTATGAATATGACGGGTGGTTAGTTTCCACTTAGTGACCATTATCAAGGATTTTCATCTATGTCCCACACTGCTAATAATGCTGAATTCACGCCTTTAAATATTGCCGTGTTAACGGTTTCGGATACTCGCTCTCTAGAAAATGATACATCAGGTCAAACATTGGTTGACCGCCTTGAGTCTGCGGGTCATAAGCTAGGCGCGCGCGATATTGTTATTGATGATATTTATCAGATGCGGGCAGTTGTCTCAAAATGGATCGCTGATCCAAGCATCCATATCATTATATCCACAGGTGGGACAGGATTTGCTGGACGTGATTCTACTCCAGAAGCGATGCAGCCTCTTTTTGATAAAACCATTGAAGGTTTTGGTGAGTTCTTTCGTCAAGTTTCTGCTGATCAAATTGGCACGTCGACTATCCAGTCGCGTGCGTTAGGTGGCTTAGCCAATGGTACGGTTATCTTCTGTCTGCCAGGTTCGACGGGTGCTTGTCGTACGGGCTGGGATGATGTCATTGTCGAGCAGCTTGATAGTCGTCACCGTCCGTGCAATTTTGTCACAATGATCATGAAACACCGTCTTGATAATGCTTGAGGGTGCTATGAAAAGTTGTGATACGCAGGCAGGATTAATCGATTTTGAAGAGGCTTTGTCGCGCCTTATAGATGATGCACAACCGGTTGTTGAGATAGAAACGGTTCCATTATTTCAAGCGGCGGGTCGTGTCTTAGCAGAATCGCCTGTCGCTTCAGTGGCGGTGCCTCCTGCTGATAATAGTAGTATGGATGGTTATGCCGTTAATACTGCTGCATTAAGTCATACCGAGATGACACGTTTACGCATTAGCCAACGAATCCCTGCTGGAACGCCACCGCAAGCACTTTTGGAAAATAGCTGTGCTCGAATTTTTACGGGTGCTGAGATTCCAGAGGGAGCGGATGCCGTCGTGATGCAAGAGAATGTTAGCGTTGATGGTGACTATGCTATTTTCCCTGCGGGCGTCACTGTAGGTGAAAATATAAGGCGTAAAGGACAGGATATTGATAAGGGCGAGGATGTTCTTGCGCGTGGTGTCCGTTTGCAGCCATCGGATCTGGGGATGCTGGCTTCGGTAGGCTTGTCGGAAATTTCCGTCTATCGTCGTTTAAAAGTCGCTATTTTATCCACAGGGGATGAGCTGGTTGAGCCTGGCTTGCCTTTAGCTTCTGGACAGATTTATAACTCCAACCGGTACATATTGACGGGTTTACTGCACAGCCTTGGTATGGAAGTGGTTGATGTCGGTTGCGTAGCGGATACCCAAGCGTCGACATTATCCGCTTTGACTCAAGCTGCTGATAGCGCGGATGTCATTTTAAGTACAGGCGGTGTTTCTGTAGGTGAAGAAGATCATGTTAAAAGCTGCGTTGAGCAGTTAGGCCAGCTCAATATGTGGAAGATGCGCATTAAGCCAGGTAAGCCGGTTGCTTATGGTCGCGTTGGAAACACCCCTTTTATTGGTCTGCCCGGTAATCCGACATCAACGCTGATCACCTTCTGTTTGTTAGCGCGGCCATTTCTACTCGGCTTACAGGGTGCGCTATATCAAGCGCCTTTGGCGTTGCCTGTGAAATCTGGATTTGAACGGCAGCGAGCTATTCAGCGTCAAGAGTATCTTCGTGTGCGGTTTGAGGCGGGTGAGCTTATTCCTTTTACGAACCAAAGTTCGGGTGTGCTTACGTCGGCAAGTTGGGCAAATGGTTTAGCTGTTGTGCCTCCGAATACCAAAGTTAGTAAGGGTGATAGTATCCAGTTTATTCCTTTCTCTGAGTTGTTGGCGTAGTGACTGTATTTTCCCTGCACAATGTTGGGGAAAACGGTAAAATAAGCCCTTTATCATATGCAGTACTGAGGAACGCATGACAGAACAGCAGGATCCGTACCAAGAGATTAGACCGTTTAATGATAGTGAAGTGGGGGATGCACTCAATCACATCCTTCAGAACGATGAGTTTATCTCTGCGGTGACCCGTTATCAGTTTCCTAGGCTAGCGACTAGTTTAGGTTGGCTGCTCAAGCCATTTGTGCGTATCGCATTGGCTGCTAAAGTGGGTGACGTCGAAAGCGTGGCTGATTTTCAGACGCTTGTGGCGAATTATATGAAGAAGATGATCTCCCGTAGCACCACAAAACTGACCTGCAGCGGTATCGATCAGCTAGATCCTGAAGAGTCTTATCTGTTTGTTTCTAATCACCGTGATATTGCAATGGACCCCGCTTTCGTTAACTGGGTTCGTTATCAATACGGTATGGATACAGTGCGGATTGCCATTGGGGATAATCTACTTCGTAAGCCCTATGTTTCAGACATCATGCGCTTAAATAAAAGCTTTATTGTTAATCGCTCAGCGACAGGGCGCGAGATGATGAAGGCGCTTACGCAGTTGTCGTCCTATATAGATCATAGTGTCCAAAACGGGCATTCGATTTGGCTAGCTCAGCGAGAAGGGCGTGCAAAAGATGGTAATGATGCCACCGACCCCGCCATTTTAAAGATGTTGTACATGGCACACCGTAAAGCGCGTAGCTTTGCCGAGCAGACGAAACGCTTAAATATTGTGCCTGTGTCAATCTCCTATGAATATGATCCTTGTGATTCCCTGAAGGCAAATGAGTTGTATGCCAAAGCGACCGAGGGCGCATATGAGAAATCAGAATATGAGGATATTGCCAGTATCGTAAAAGGTATTACAGGGCAGAAAGGGCATGTGCACGTTGCTTTTGGTGATCCGATTGAAGCTGATTTTGATACGCCAGAAGCGTTGGCTGAAGAGATCGATCGACAGATAATCTCAAATTATTATCTGCATTCGTCAAATCTACTGGCGGCAGGGCAAGGGGATGATGCTAGCGATGCAGAGAAGCAAGGCCTAGAAGCGCGTTTGAATAGTACTGTTAATGGGGCTGAAGATATTTTGCGCCAGATGTATGCGAACCCTGTTATTAACCAAAAAAAAATGCAGGAGCCATCATGAGCCGATTGACCCATCTGGATGACCAAGGCAATGCCAACATGGTTGATGTCTCTGAGAAGCAAGTTACCTTTCGCGAAGCGGTTGCTTATGCAGAGGTTCAGATGCAGCCTGAGACGCTTAAGTTAATAACAGAAGGTGGTCATAAAAAAGGAGACGTGCTGGCTGTGGCTCGAATTGCAGGTATTCAAGCGGCAAAGCGTACCAGTGATCTGATTCCTCTGTGTCATCCTCTTATGTTAAGTAAGGTGGGTGTTGATCTTTTACCTAATATCGAGCGCAATGTTGTCGAGATTACCGCTACATGCAAATTGGCTGGTCAGACAGGCGTTGAGATGGAGGCGCTAACCGCTGCCTCCGTTGCAGGCCTTACAATATATGATATGTGTAAAGCCGTTGATAAAGAGATGGTGATCAGTGGGGTCAAAGTGCTTGCTAAAAAAGGTGGCAAGAGCGGCGACTGGGCTGTGGAGAAGTAAAAATGTTAAAAATTGTATATTTTGCAAGCTTGCGTGAGCGTTTAGGTAAAGAGCAAGAATCCCTTGTCTTACCTGAAGGTGGGTCAGTGGCTTCGGTGGTTGATGCGCTTGTTCAGGTTCATGGAGAGCAGTGGCAGGCAGTGTTAAAAGATAGCCAGGTATTAACCGCGGTTAATCAGGAGATGTGTGATATGGATCAAGTGGTTGTTGATAATGATGAAGTGGCATTTTTTCCACCGGTGACAGGAGGATAAATATGTCACAACCTAAAGCCGGTCTGCTTCACTATATTCGAGCTTGTATTTATTATTTAGGTTTTTACCCGCTCACTATTGTGCATTCAACGTTGAGTTTGATTGTTTCTCCTGTGCTGAATTTTCGTCAACGTTTTAAGTTCGTTACGCTGATTAATTTCTTCTATATCTTCTGGCTGCGTATTTGCTGTGGTGTCGGAGTGAAAGTCACAGGACGTGAGAACCTTCCTGTCGATGGGGCTTATGTTGCGGTGGCTAATCACTCGAGTGAGTGGGAAACGCTGTTTCTGCAGACATTTGTTCGTCCTCAGTGTGCTGTGTTGAAGAAAGAGCTTTTGAAAATACCCTTCTTCGGATGGGCATTGGGTTTGTTGAATCCTATCGCAATAGATCGCAGTCAGCGACGGGGAGCATTAAAGCAGCTTTTGGGTGAAGGGAAGTCTCGTCTAGAAGATGGGATTCCTGTTGTTATATTTCCGCAAGGTACGCGTGTACCTGTGGGTAAGATGGGGAAATTCAACAAAGGCGGTGCTATGTTGGCGCTAAGTGCAGGTGTGCCTATTGTGCCGATGATACATGATGCGGGTATTTACTGGCCGGGTAAGAGCTTTATTAAGCACCCTGGTACTGTACAAGTTCATGTAGGAGAGCCGATCCCGGTTGAGGGGCGGACTGTGGATGAGATACATGCCGATATGGTTGCTTGGCTTGAGAAGCATATGGCTGAGCTGAAGTTGCTATAACGCTTAATAATTAGACATAAAAAAACCGCCATCGGCGGTTTTTTTATGTGGGGTTATTCTATTAGCTATCTAGCTTTTCGAATACCAGTGTTGCGTTTGTGCCACCGAAACCGAAGCTGTTAGACATAACGCGCTTAAGATCAACGTTGTCTTGTTTCTGGATGGCAATTGGTAGGCCTTCCGCTTCTGCATCCAGTTCATCAATATTAGCTGAGGCTGCAATGAAGTTGTTTTCTTGCATCAGTAGCGAGTAGATCGCTTCTTGAACGCCTGCGGCACCTAAAGAGTGACCTGAAAGGGACTTCGTAGAAGTAACGGTAGGCATCTTGTCGCCAAACGCTTCTTTCATCGCTTTCAGTTCTTGCATATCACCGGCTGGTGTTGATGTGCCATGAGCATTGATGTAATCAATATCGCCATCGACTGTTGCCATCGCTTGCTTCATGCAACGAGCAGCGCCTTCGCCGGAAGGGGCAACCATGTCGTAGCCATCAGAAGTCGCACCGTAGCCAACAATCTCAGCATAGATTTTAGCGCCACGTGCTTTAGCGTGTTCAAGTTCTTCAACAACAAGAACACCTGCGCCGCCAGAGATGACGAAACCATCACGATTAGCGTCGTAAGCACGGGATGCTTTTTCAGGTGTTTCATTGTACTTGCTAGATAGAGCGCCCATCGCGTCAAACATTGCTGTTTGAACCCAATGCAGTTCTTCACCGCCACCGGCAAATACCATGTCCTGTTTGCCTAGCTGGATCTGTTCAACCGCGTTACCGATACAGTGAGCACTTGTTGCGCAGGCAGATGTAATCGAGTAGTTAACACCTTTGATTTTAAAAGGTGTTGCAAGACAAGCAGAAACGGTTGAACCCATGGTACGAGTAACACGGTATGGGCCGACACGTTTTACGCCTTTGTTGCGCGTGATATCAGCACTTTCTACAATATTGTCTGCTGAAGCACCGCCAGAACCTACAATAAGGCCTGTGCGTTCATTTGATACTTGTTCTTCAGTCAGGTTTGCATCAGAAATAGCTTCTTTCATAGCAATATAAGTGTATGCCGCGGCATCACCCATAAAACGCAACAATTTACGGTCGATTTGCTCGGAGAAATCGATATCAATGCTGCCGGCTACCTGGCTGCGGAAACCGCGCTCTTTATAATCTTCCTGGAATTTAATACCAGAACGACCTAGCTGCAGTGATTCCAGAACAGTCTCTTTATCTGTACCCAGACAAGAAACGATCCCCATACCAGTAACAACAACGCGACGCATATGCTTCTCTCTCTATTCTAAATTGAGGTGCTTATTTTCCGTGAATCATGAGCGTTTGGCTACCAGATTCGTAAAAAACTAGACGGAAAATAGGAGAAAGGCCCAATTAAGGGCCTTAATTTGATTAGAAACTATCTGTAGATGTGAATAGACCTACACGAAGATCTTTCGCCGTGTAAATTTCACGTCCATCAACTGACATGCTGGCGTCAGCAATGCCCATCACTAGCTTGCGTTCAATAACGCGTTTTAGCTGGACGCGATAAGTCACTTTTTTCGCGGTAGGCAGTACTTGTCCGAAGAACTTAACTTCACCGGAACCAAGAGCGCGACCACGACCAGGGTTGCCTTTCCAGCCAAGGAAAAATCCGACTATTTGCCACATCGCATCCAAGCCTAAACAGCCTGGCATGACAGGATCTTCTTCGAAATGACAGCCGAAGAACCAAAGGTCCGGGTTGATATCCAGTTCTGCGATGATTTCGCCTTTGCCGAATTCTCCACCATCTTCGGTGATTTCCAGGATGCGATCCATCATCAACATGTTGCCGATAGGTAGGCGCGCATTGCCTGGTCCAAACATCTCGCCGTGGCCACATGAAAGTAGCTCGTCGCGATTAAAAGAGGAAGGTCTTGTCATTAGCTTCTGTTTATCCAGGTTTTTATAAGTAAAAATATCGCGCAATTATACAGACTTGATCGGCTTGAGGCACGATCTGTGTCATATTTATTGGATAAAAAGCTTACGACTTAAGGTGTAAATGGCGCAATGGAGCATGATTTTTGGCATAAACGCTGGGCTGAGCAGCGTATTGGCTTTCATCAAGAAAGTGTAAATAAATTTCTAGAAACGCATTATTCGGCTCTGGGTTTAGCCCCAGAAACGCAAGTTTTCGTGCCGCTGTGTGGTAAAAGTTCGGATATGTTGTGGCTGCGAGAGCAAGCTTGCCATGTTTTGGGGATCGAATTAAGCGAGACCGCGTGTGAGGCCTTTTTTGTTGAAAATGGCGGTGCGGTGGAGAGGGTATTTGTCGACGGCTTTTACCAAAGGGAGAAAGATGAAATAGCCCTGTTGTGCGGTGATTTTTTTAAGCTCTCTGCAGATAAGTTGGCCGGTGTAGGCGCGGTGTATGATCGTGCAGCATTGATCGCTTTGCCGAAGGATCTGAGGCATGCGTATGCCGAAAAGATGATCGAGTGGCTTCCTAAAGGAGTTAAAGTGCTTTTGGTGACATTAGAGTTTGAGGGAGAGGCGGGGCCTCCTTTTAGCGTGGGTGCAGATGAGGTACGTGCGCTGTTTTCAGATCGATTTGTGATTACGAAGCTCAGTTCTGAAAGCCCAGGAGAAGGCGCTGGGCGCACAGAGACTGCTTGGCTGTTAAGTGATCGTACTCTCGGTAGATAGCAGGTGCTTAGCTTTTTCGTTTAACCGCAATGTTCGCTAGATGAATAAGTGTTTCCTTAAAGGAGCTATCTGGCAGAGCGGAAAGCGCATCAATAGCTAAATCGGCTTGAGTTTGCGCTTTTTGTTGCGTGTATTCGATTGCGCCTGTTTCTTTAACAATATCCATAATAGGTTGGAGATCATCTAGGCCGCCTTTGCGGATCGCTTGGCGTACAAGCAGGCGTTGCTCTTCTGTGCCGGCGCGCATGGCATGGATGAGAGGCAGTGTTGCTTTGCCCTCGGCTAAATCATCACCGACGTTTTTCCCCATCTCTTCTGCTGTGGATAAGTAATCCATCACATCATCAATGAGTTGGAAAGCGGTGCCTAAATGTAAGCCATACAGGCGGAGGCCTTTGCGTTCTTCGGTTGATGCTTCAGCTAAAATAGCCCCGGCTTCTGTCGCGGCTTCAAAAAGCATCGCCGTTTTCCCAAGAATTACCTGCATGTAGGCTTCTTCGGTTGTGTCAGGGTTTTTTGTGTTTAGTAGTTGTAATACTTCGCCTTCAGCAATGACGTTCGTTGCATTGGAGATTACATTCATTATCTCCATTGAGCCGATTTCAACCATAATCTGAAAGGCGCGAGAGTAAAGGAAGTCGCCGACTAAAACACTGGGTGCATTACCCCACTTCGCATTAGCAGTATCTTTGCCTCTGCGCATATCAGAGTTATCCACAACGTCGTCGTGTAGCAGTGTTGCAGTATGGATGAACTCAATAATGGCGGCTAAAGGGATGTGATTTTGGTCTTTGTAGCCGGCAGCATTGGCTGAGAGTAGTACAAGTAGCGGGCGGATTCTTTTACCACCACTTTCAACTATGTAGTGGCCAATCTTCTCTACCAGAGGCACGTTAGAGCCAAGGTGGTTGATGATATAATCATTTACGGCTTCAAATTGAGGTTCGATAGCCGGATTAAGTTGGTGTGGCTGCATAATAGTGCTACTGCTTATAGTGACGAATGTTTTAGTTTATAGCGCGAATGCTAGGGTGCCAGCTTTAAGCTGTCAAGAAACGGTACTGCCGTCGATATTCAAGAATAATATATGGGCTTGTGTCTGTTTCGTGTTTGTTTTATAATCGCGCGCCCTGACCCATCCAATAATGGCTCCCTACCATATGGTGTATCCATTAGAAGTAGGCCTTTCTTTTTTTAGTAGCTGGGTGGGCATTAAACGGAGATAAGCATGTACGCAGTAATCGTAAGCGGTGGTAAACAGTACCGCGTCCAGGAAGGTGAAGTCCTTAAACTGGAAAAACTACCAGTAGAAGCCGGTTCAAATGTTGATTTTGATCGTGTTCTATTAGTAGGCAACGGCGACGATCTAAAAATCGGCGCGCCTGTTGTAGAGGGTGCTAAAGTGACTGCTGAAGTTGTTCAGCATGGCCGCGCGAAGAAAGTTGAGATTATCAAGTTCAAGCGTCGTAAGCATCACATGAAACGTCAGGGCCACCGTCAGTGGTTTACTGAAGTTAAAATTACTGGCATTTCTGCCTAAATTAACCGATCTGGGAGACAGATAGATGGCTCATAAGAAAGCTGGTGGTTCTACTAAGAACGGTCGCGACTCGGAGTCGAAACGACTTGGAGTCAAGCGTTTCGGCGGTCAGGCAGTTATTGCTGGCAACATCCTAATTCGTCAGCGCGGAACTAAATTCCACGCAGGTGAAAACGTAGGTTGCGGTAAAGACCATACTTTGTTTGCGAAAGCAGACGGCGTTGTTAAATTTGAAGTTAAAGGCCCACAAAAGCGTAAATACATCTCTGTTGTAGATGCGTAAATAACGGTTTTTAGCTTTATAAAAAGCTCCGCTATGGCGGAGCTTTTTTGTTTATGGCTTTTTGTATCACATTATAAGGGAGTCTATCGCTGAGTCTTGGTGGCTAATGCAGGGCTTAATAGTAGATTTCCTGGCGACAATATTTGGGGAGAAAACATGAAATTTGTCGATGAAGCAGTCATCACAGTGGAAGCTGGTAAAGGTGGCAATGGTTGTATGAGCTTTCGGCGTGAAAAGTATATCCCTAAAGGTGGCCCGGATGGTGGTGATGGTGGCGATGGTGGATGTGTCTTTTTTGAAGCGGATGAAAACCTTAATACACTGATCGATTATCGTTTCACGCGCCACTATAAGTCGGATAATGGTAAAAATGGTACGAGTCGAAATTGTACCGGCCCAAAAGGCGATGATTTGGTATTGAAGGTGCCGGTAGGGACAACCGTTATCGATACGGATACCGACGAGATTTTGGCTGATATGACCGTTATTGGTCAGATCGAGAAGATCGCTCAAGGTGGTTTTCATGGTTTGGGTAATACGCGTTTCAAGAGCAGTGTGAACCGTGCTCCTCGTCAGACAACAAAAGGCTCCATCGGTGAGACTCGTAACTTGAAGTTAGAGTTGAAGGTGTTGGCTGATGTTGGCTTGCTGGGTTTGCCAAATGCTGGTAAATCAACGTTGATCCGTGCTGTGTCAGCAGCCAAGCCAAAGGTGGCTAATTATCCGTTCACGACCTTGGTACCTAATTTAGGGGTGGTGCGTATAGAGCAGTCGCGTAGCTTTGTTATTGCTGACACTCCTGGAATTATTGAAGGTGCGGCCGAGGGG
>Ga0193964_1000192_pt1 | contig 29761 bp, 30 predicted proteins | sample FB_7_MG_FD_140323 | JGI IMG/M metagenome (GOLD analysis project Ga0193964, IMG submission 140323) | Microbial mat bacterial communities from the Broadkill River, Lewes, Delaware, United States - FB_7_MG | ecosystem: Environmental > Aquatic > Freshwater > River > Microbial mats | place: USA... | reverse complement strand
TTGATCGTAGATGCTTTGCTGGGGACGGGACTATCGGGGCCTGTTTATGGCCTTTTTGAGCAAGCTATAGCGCAAATTAATCGATCACCAAGTGCTGTTTTTGCGGTGGATATCCCCTCGGGTTTGTGTGCCGATACAGGAGCGGTTTTAGGGGTTGCGGTTAAGGCGGATGTGACGTTGAGTTTTATCGGCATGAAGCGGGGGGTATTTACCTTTGAGGCTGTGGATTATTGCGGTGAGCTGCTTTTTGATGATTTGAAATTGCCGGAAGATGTTTATGATTGCGTGCCTGTGAATTTGTTTCGTACAACCGAACGCGATCTTAAAGAGTGCCTGCCAGCGCGTGAGAGGCGCGCGCATAAGGGCTGTTTTGGCCATGTATTAGTTATTGGTGGAAATTTAGGAATGGGAGGCGCCGCGCTGCTTGCCGCTGAAGCAGCGATTAGAAGCGGGGCGGGCCTTGTGTCGTTGGCGACGCATCCAGAGCATGTCACAGCTTCGTTGAGCCGCTGTCCAGAAGTAATGGTCAAAGGGGTCAGAGGGGCTGCGGACCTCAATCCGCTTTTGGATAAGGCGGATGTGATTGTATTGGGGCCTGGGCTTGGACAAAATGCTTGGTCGGATCAGATGCTGTATGCTGCGGTTGCCGCAAAGAAACCGATGGTATTGGATGCCGACGCACTGAATTTGATGGCGTTGAACGATCGCTTGCGTAAAACAGACCAAGCGCAGAAGCGTCATTGGATTTTTACGCCTCATCCAGGTGAGGCCGCGCGAATGTTAGGAGAGACGGTCGAGTTGATTGAGAGAGATCGTTTCGCCAGTGTAGAGCGTCTGCAGCGCCACTGTGGAGGAGCGGTGATTCTTAAAGGTGCGGGCTCTCTTGTTTCTGCGGGAGAGGCTTGTTATCTCTGTAGCGAAGGGAATCCAGGGATGGCTGTTGGTGGTATGGGCGATGTGCTCTCTGGAATTTGTGGTGCGTTACTTTCTCAAGGGTTATCACCAGAAAGTGCGGCACGCGTGGGTGTTTATATTCATGCGAAAGCGGCAGATATGAGAGCCGGTATTCAGGGTGAGGCTGGTTTATTAGCTTCAGATCTTTTTTTAGCGATTTCAGCCGTTATTAACGGTAAGTGCGAGTAGTAACGATTAGCGATGAGTAGTGATTATAAAGTTAGTTTGCCAGATGAAGCATCGATGACCGCATTTGGGCATGCCATTGCGCAGGCGTCAGGTGGATCAGGGGTGATTTTTCTATTGGGTGATCTTGGGATGGGTAAGACCACGTTGAGTCGTGGCGTATTGCAAGGGATGGGGCATAAAGGTTCCGTTAAGAGTCCAACTTATACGCTGGTAGAGCCCTATGATGTCGGTGAGCAACGTATCTATCATTTTGACCTCTACCGGTTGGCCGATCCTGAGGAGTTAGAGTATTTAGGCATACGAGATTATTTTGATGAGGCTGCGCTTTGTTTGGTTGAGTGGCCGAACAGGGGGGAAGGTATGCTGCCTGTTGCGGATATGCTGCTGAATATTGAGTTAGATGGTTATGGTCGAACGGTGCAGTGGACGCCGCAAACTGAAAAAGGGCAAAAAATGGCCGATAGATTGGTAAAGACTATATAGATAGGTAAAGGCTATATAGTATGTATTTAAATACGCGAACTTTTTTACTTTTCGTATTGTGTGAGTAGCAGTGTAAAGAGATGGCAAGAACTGTATCTCGATTGTTTAGGGTGTCTATGAAGGGGTTTGCTAAAGCTTTATGCGGATAATTATGTTTCCTAAGCTGGTAAGTGGCTTGCTGGGATTGCTGTTTTTATGCGTTTCTGCAGTCACGCAGGCGGGTGATGTAAAAAAAGTGCGTATGTGGCTCGCGCCAGATCATGCGCGTTTGGTGTTTGATCTTTCAGGCCCCTCTGCTCATAAGGTGTTTACATTAAGTAACCCCCATCGGATTGTTTTAGATGTCGAAAATGCCAAACTCACCGCAGATTTAACCAAATTAGGCTTAGATAAAAGCCCTGTTCAACGTATCCGCTCAGGAAAAAACGGTAAAACTTTGCGTTTGGTATTGGATTTGAAACGTGCCGTTCGACCAAAAAGTTTTGAGTTAAAACCCAACCAAAAATATGGCCACCGCTTAGTTCTTGATCTGTATGAAAAAGACTCTTTGGTAAAAGCGAAAAAAACGGCAAAACCTAAGGCTGTAGCTGGGCGAGATATAGTTATCGCGATTGATGCCGGGCATGGCGGAGATGATCCTGGTGCGATCGGCAGTGGTAGAGTACGCGAAAAAGATGTGGTTTTGGCCATTGCTAAAGAATTGAAGCGCCGTTTAGATCAAACTCCTGGTTATAAAGGCAAGCTAACCCGAACGGGTGATTACTATATTAGTCTGAGAGGACGCACTAAGGCTGCACGTAAGCATAATGCTGATCTGTTTGTCTCTATTCATGCCGATGCTTTTAAAGACCATCGCGCGCGCGGGGCATCGGTATGGGTGCTGTCATCCCGAGGTGCAAGTAGTGAAATGGGACGTTGGTTGGCGCGTAAAGAAAACAGCGCTGACCTGATCGGGGGGGTTGGTAGTGTTAGCTTAGATGATAAGGACAATGTTTTGGCGAGTGTTCTTTTGGATATGTCGATGACCGCCAGCCGAGAAGACAGTCGCTCCATTGCCAAAGGGATACATGGCAATATCAAACGTTTTGCCCGAATGCATAAGTCGCATGTTGAACAAGCGGGTTTCGTTGTTTTGAAATCTCCAGATATCCCTTCAATTTTGGTAGAGACGGGGTTTATCTCAAACCCTGGTGAAGCGGCAAAATTAAAAACCCGAAGTTATCAAAAAAAGATGGCGGATGCTGTGTATAAAGGTATAACGCAGCATTTCGAGAGAAAGCCTCCTGCGTTGACTTATGTCGCGCAACGTAAAGCCAAGGATAACCGTAGCTACAAAGTTGTTCGTGGTGATACCCTTTCTGTTATTGCATCTAAGAATGGTGTTTCTTTAGCGTCGTTGCGTAAAGTAAACAGTCTTAAAAGCGATCGTATTAAAATTGGGCAGGTTTTACGGATACCTGCCAGTTAAAGGAAATTTCATGTCTCGTATACATCTACTATCCCCGCGCCTTGCCAACCAGATCGCGGCGGGTGAGGTTGTTGAACGTCCAGCTTCTGTTATCAAAGAGATCCTAGAAAATAGTCTTGATGCTGGGGCGAATAAAGTGGATGTGGAAGTAGAGCAGGGCGGCGTAAAGTTAATGCGTATCCGTGACAACGGATCGGGGATTGAAAAAAATGATCTTTCGTTAGCGTTGAGTCGACATGCTACTTCTAAAATACGCGCGCTCGAAGATCTAGAGGCCGTTGGAAGTTTGGGGTTTAGGGGAGAAGCCTTAGCCAGTATCAGCTCTGTTTCGCGTCTGTCGTTAACCTCTCGGCAAGCCGAGCAAGATAACGCTTGGCAAGTTCAGACGGAGGGGCGTGATATGGAGGCGATATTGGAGCCTGCGGCCCACCCTGAAGGCACGACTGTTGAGGTTAAAGACCTGTTTTTTAATACACCGGCACGTCGTAAATTTTTAAAAACGGAAAAAACTGAGTTCCGCCACCTGGATGAGGTGGTAAAACGTTTGGCATTGAGTCGTTTTGATGTGGCGTTTCAGTTAAGGCACAATGGAAAGGTTATTCATCAACTGCGCCAAGCTGATAGTGAGATAGAACAAGAGCGCCGCGTTGCGAGTATTTGTGGATCTGCATTTATTGATAACGCACTTAAGGTGGATGTTGCAGCGGAGGCCTCTGGGCTGCGCCTATGGGGCTGGGTCGGCTTGCCAACATTTTCTCGCAGTCAGGCAGATCTACAATATTTCTTTGTTAATGGCCGGATGATTCGTGATCGCGTGGTCACGCATGCGGTACGACAAGCGTATGCGGATGTGTTGTATCATGGTCGTTTCCCAGCGTATGTACTTTATCTTGAGTTAGATCCAGCGCTGGTGGATGTGAATGTCCATCCAACGAAACATGAAGTGCGGTTTAGAGAAAGTCGTTTAGTACATGACTTCCTTTTTAGAACCTTGCATCGAATGATCGCGGATATGCGTCCACAGGATCAGCTATCTTCATCGCCCGAATCCCAATCGGGCCAAAATTCGCCCGAACTTGGGCTTCAGTCTCCTGCGGTGGCCACTGAACAGAATTATGAACAGGGTCGTATGGCTTTTAGGCAAAATTCGCCTTCTGGGCCGTCCAACGGCCAAGCGGCTGGGTTTGCTGGAGCAAATTATGCTCCTTCTAATCCATCTATTCACCAAATCAGAGATCAGGTGAGTGGATATGGTGCCTTACACCCAGATCAAAATGCGGTGGCTACGTCAGATGTTCAAGGGCATGAAAGTGATAAGTGTCCGCCTATGGGCTACGCTATTGCTCAGCTTCATGGTGTCTATATCCTAGCGGAAAATGAGCAAGGGTTAATCGTCGTTGATATGCACGCCGCGCATGAACGTATTGTATACGAGCGGATGAAACAATCATTTGAAGAGGATGTTGTTCGATCGCAGCCTCTGTTAGTGCCGTTAAGTCTAGCGGTGAGTGATCGTGAGGCGGATTGTTCGGAAGAACAGTCTCAAACATTTAAGCGTTTGGGGTTTGAACTCGCTCGAATGGGTGAGGAGACGCTTGTAGTGCGTCAAGTTCCCGTTTCACTTGCGAAGGGTAATATCGAACAATTAATACGTGATGTGCTCGCCGATATGCTGGTTTATGGTGAAAGCAAACGTATTGAGCAACATATTAATGAGCTGTTAGCGACGATGGCTTGCCATGGAGCCGTTCGAGCGAATCGACAGTTAACGTTGCCGGAAATGAATGCGTTGCTGCGGGATATGGAAAATACTGAGCGTAGTGGTCAATGTAATCATGGTCGGCCTACGTGGAGTCAGATGAGTATGTCTGATCTTGATAAATTATTTATGCGCGGGCAGTAGGGGATATTTTGAGTAGTTTGCCAGTTGTTTTTTTAATGGGTCCTACCGCATCAGGTAAAACTGATTTGGCGATGAAACTCTACGATCAGTTGCCCTGTGAGATTGTGAGTGTGGATTCGGCGATGATTTATCGGGGTATGAATATTGGTACCGCTAAGCCCGATGCGGAGTTGTTGTCTAAGTATCCACACCGATTGATCGATATTCGAGATCCAGATGAAGCGTATTCTGCTGCTGAATTTCGCCATGATGCACTCGCATTGATCGAGGAGATAAGAGCTGCAGGTAAAATTCCGCTTTTGACGGGTGGAACAATGCTTTATTTTCATGCGCTTAAGAATGGTTTGGCTTCTTTACCTAAAGCTGACTCTGCCGTGCGTGAGCGTATTTTGAATCAGGCGCAGGCTGAAGGCTGGGATGCAATCCACAGGAGATTGGCGGAAGTTGATCCTGAGTCGGCTGCCCGTTTAAATCCGAATGATTCGCAGCGTTTGCAGCGGGCACTTGAAGTTTATGAGGTTTCTGGTCGTACGATGACCGAGCTGTGGGCCGAGCAAGAGGCGCAAAAGCCTGATTTTAAGATCATACCGATGGCTGTCATGCCAACAGAGCGATCTGAGTTACATGATAGAATCGCTCAGCGTTTTGATATTATGCTAGATCAGGGTTTTGTTGATGAAGTGAAGACCCTTTGGGATAGAGGGGATCTTAATCTACAAATGCCATCGGTTCGCTGTGTTGGCTATCGGCAAGTGTGGGAATATTTTGCGGGTACCTGGGATTACGACACCATGAAATTTAAAGGGGTTGTTGCGACTCGACAGCTCGCAAAACGGCAAGTTACGTGGCTGAGAAGTTGGGAAAATCTTGCCTGGATGGACACTCATGACCCAAAACTATTATCTAATGCCTTGAAATTAATAGAAGGTGGCATTATATAATGTCATGCTGGACTGCAAAAATGCTGTATAAGAGTTGTTATGCAGCAGTAGTGAGGCGAATTGTGCGCCGCCAGCCATACTATAACGACAAAATATAAAATATTTCTCGGGAAGGAGTTTGCAAATGTCAAAAGGGCAATCGTTACAAGACCCTTATCTGAATGCGCTACGTAAAGAGCGCATTCCGGTGTCTATATTTTTGGTTAATGGAATTAAACTGCAAGGTCAGATCGAATCTTTCGACCAGTTTGTCATTCTGTTGAAAAATACCGTAAGCCAGATGGTTTACAAGCATGCAATTTCAACAGTCGTGCCAGCACGCCCTGTGAAACTGCCGTCTGCTGATGAAATGAAAGCAGAGGACTGATAATAATTGTTCTTTGAGCGACCGAAGAGTGGCGAACGCGCCATATTAGTACACATGAATTTGGCGGCGGAAGCCGATCAAGAAAGCCCAAAAGAGCTCGAAGAGCTAGCGTTATCTGCAGGAGCTGACCCGGTTGAATTTCTTACCGGGTCGCTTGCGCACCCAAATCCTAAGTTTTTTATAGGTCAAGGTAAGCTAGATGAGTTAAAAATGCTGGTTGAGCATCACGATGCTCAAGTTGTGATTTTTAATCATGCGTTGAGTCCTGCTCAAGAGCGTAATATTGAGCGTGAGATTCAAAACAGGGTGCTTGATCGCACTGGGCTTATTCTTGATATATTTGCCCAGCGTGCACGTACCCATGAGGGTAAGTTGCAGGTTGAACTGGCTCAGTTGGATCATATGTCTACTCGCCTTGTGCGAGGTTGGACGCATTTGGAGCGCCAGAAAGGTGGTATTGGTCTCCGTGGGCCAGGTGAGACACAGTTAGAAACCGATCGACGACTATTGCGTGCGCGAATAAAATCTATTCATAAACGTTTAGAAAAAGTTCGAAAACAGCGTGATCAAGGGCGTCGTTCCAGAAAGCGTGCAGAGGTGCCAACGCTATCATTGGTTGGGTATACCAATGCTGGCAAGTCGACGTTGTTTAATCATCTGACGACGTCCGAGGTTTATGCAGCTGACCAGTTGTTTGCGACGTTGGATCCAACGCTACGTCGTGTAGAGGTTGAGGATGTAGGTCCTGCTATTTTGGCGGATACAGTAGGGTTTATTCGTCATCTGCCGCATAAGCTTGTTGAGGCTTTTCGGGCAACGCTGCAAGAAACGATTGAAGCGACCTTGCTGTTGCATGTGATTGATAGTCATGATGATGATCGACATGATCATGTCGCGGAAGTTGAGCATGTGTTGAGTGAGATCGGCGCTGATGAAGTGCCGGTGCTCGAGGTTTACAATAAAATAGACCTTTTAGAAGGGCGTGAAGCGCGTATTGATCGTAACGAGGATGGCAAGCCAACTCGCGTGTGGTTATCTGCGGTAACAGGGGAAGGGCATGATCTATTGTTCCAAGCTGTTAATGAGTTGCTGGCAGACGATGTGTTTCATGATAACGTTGCCTTACAACCCGCTGAGGGGAATTTTAGGGCGCGTTTGTATGAGAGTGGTGCCGTACTTTCGGAACAGGTAGATGAAAAAGGATCTATTATTCTTGAAGTGCGTATACAGAAAAAAGATATGCTACAGATTCTAAGTCGATTAGGGATGTCTCAGGAACGATGTTTTCCTAAAGAGGTCAGCCCTTATTGATAGATAATCGGATTTTATCTGTTCTTACGTTGTAATCCTCGTCTTTAGTGAGGGAAGTGGTAAGATCAGACGAATAATTCGAATTGAGTTTATGTGTTTTAATTTACCTAACTAGTTGTTTTATACGGAGTGACGTATGGCTTGGAATGAGCCTGGTGGTAATGGTGATAATAAAGACCCTTGGGGCGGTGGTAATAACAATAACCGTGGGGGTAATAAAGGCGGTGGCGATCAGGGTCCACCAGACCTAGACGAAGCGCTACGCAAGTTGCAAGATAAGCTGAATGGTATCTTCGGCGGTTCTGGTAAGCGCGCAAGCGGTGGTTCTGGCGGAGATGATGGTGGCTCAAGCTCCTCTTCTGGTGCCGGTTTCTTCTGGGTGATTGTTCTTATTGCTGTGTTGGTTTGGGCTGGTATGGGTGTCTATACGGTCGACCAGCAGGAGCGAGGTGTAGTGCTGCGCTTAGGTAAATACAGTGAAACTGTAGGGCCTGGTCTGCAGTGGAACCCGCCATTAATTGATCTTGTTCAGAAAGTAAATGTGACGCGCGTTCGAACGCGTGATCATAGTGCGCTTATGCTGACTAAGGATGAAAATATCGTAGATGTGAATATGACGGTTCAATACGTTATTTCTGATACGAAAGATTTCGTCCTAACGGTTCGAGATCCCGAGGCTAGTTTATCGCACGCAGCTGAATCTGCCCTTCGTCATGTGGTGGGTTCGACTAACATGCACGATATCCTGACTCAGGGACGTGAAGCGTTATCTGATCAAGTTCAAACGCGTTTGCAAAGCTATATGGCCAACTACGGTACAGGCTTGCAAATCTCTAAGGTCAATATTAAAGAAACAAAAGCGCCGAATCAGGTGCAGGATGCTTTCGATGATGTGATCAAGGCGCGAGAAGATGAACAGCGAGTGAAAAACGAAGCTGAATCTTATGCTAATGGCGTTGTTCCAGAAGCACGAGGTCAGGCTCAGCGTGTGCTCGAAGAGGCTAGTGCCTATCGTGAGCAGGTGGTTGCTCGTTCAGAAGGTGATGCGAAACGTTTTACCGCATTGTTAACTGAGTATGAGAAAGCGCCAGAGGTAACACGTGAGCGTCTTTACTTAGATACGATGGAAACTATGCTTTCTGATAACCCTAAAGTGTTGATTGATGTTGAGGGTGGGAACAATATGATGTACTTGCCTCTCGATAAAATCATGCAGAATCGACCTGTTTCAGGCAGTGTTGACGGGCCGGTTCGTTTAGATAGTCAAAGTTTGCGAGAGGTCACTGATCAGGTGGTTGATCAGCTTCGTCAGAGACAAAGCACACGTAGCGGAGGTCGATAATGCAATCTAAATCTTTAGTGGGCTTAATTATCTTTGCTGTCGTGGTATTGATTGCGCAAAGCTCTCTTTACATTGTTAAGGAAACTGAGCGTGCAGTGTTGCTTAAATTTGGTGAGGTAGCAGAAGCTGATGTGCTTCCGGGTTTGCACTTTAAAATTCCATTTGTGAACAAAGTGCGTAAGTTTGATTCTCGAATCTTAACCTTGGATGCGCGTCCTCAGTCATACCTGACGTCAGAGAAAAAGCGTCTTACTGTTGATTCTTTTGTTAAGTGGCGTGTATCGGATGTGCAGAAGTTCTATACCGCGACATCGGGTGATGAGTTTAAAGCGGCGCAGCTTCTCTCTGACCGCGTTGATACTGGCTTGCGTAACCAGTTTGGTGAGCGAACAGTGACAGAGGTTGTCTCCGGTGAGCGTGAAGAGTTGATGCGCGAGTTAACAAATAGCTTAAGTGCCATTGCTATTCAGGAGCTTGGGGTGGAAGTGGTTGATGTTCGTGTTAAACGTATCGACCTTCCGCAAGAGGTTTCTGAATCGGTTTACGGGCGTATGCGTTCTGAGCGTGAGCTTGAAGCGCGAGATATTCGTTCGCGTGGTAAGGAGTTAGCTGAAGGTATTCGTGCCGATGCGGATCGTCAGAAAACAGTTATTGCTGCTGAAGCTTACCGTGAGTCGGAAGAGTTGCGTGGTGAGGGTGATGCAATAGCTGCGAATAACTACGCTAAGGCCTATTCAGCTAATCCAGAGTTCTACTCTTTCTATCGTAGTTTGCAGGCATACCGCGAATCTTTTGGTCAAGGTGGCGACGTGCTTGTCTTGAAACCAGATAGTGATTTCTTTAAGTACTTGGGTCAACCAGGGGTTAAGTAGAATTTACTGACGTAAAAATGTACAAAAAAACGGTTCAGGGGAAGGCATTCCCCTGATTCCGTGTTAGAATATCGCAACCGGGTTACAGCCCGGTTTTTTTGTGCGATATGATTGGGAATATTAGGTAAGTTTATGTCTTCTGAGCTACTTAATGGATTGGCTGTTGGTTTTTGCCTCATGCTTATTCTTGAGGGCATTATTCCATTTCTTTATCCACAGCGTTGGCGCAACTTAGTTCAGCAGCTGGCGTTGGTCAGTGATCGTTCGCTTAGATTGATCGGTCTTGGCAGTATGGTTTTGGGGCTTGTAGCCCTTTATGCAGTTCACTAAATAGAATTTATAATATATTGGTTTATCCAGTATATGGTTTTGAGAGATACGGAGTACCGCATGGCATTGGCAGATCGTTGGCTGCTTCCGGAAGGTGTGCAAGAGCTACTTCCACCGCAAGCCCGTCGCGTTGAGATTGTACGTAGGCGTTTATTGGATCTGTATGAGCATTGGGGCTATGAGCTTGTTATGCCTCCTGTGTTTGAGCATCTTGAATCGTTATTGACGGGTGTGGGGCGAGATTTAGAGCTTAATACGGTAAAAGTAACAGATCAGCTAAGTGGCCATACCGTTGGTGTGCGTGCAGATATTACACCTCAAGTTGCGCGTATTGATGCGCATCGTTTGCGTGAATCCGGTGTAACTCGTCTCTGTTATGCAGGATCTGTTGTTCATGCGTTACCGACTCAACCGTTAGCGTCTCGTAATCCTTTGCAGGTGGGTGCTGAGTTGTTTGGTCACTCGGGTATCGAGAGTGATGTTGAAGTTATCTCTTTGATGGTTGAGACGATGCAGGCAGCGGGTGTTGATCATGAATTAAGTATTGATCTGGGGCATGTTGGTGTCTTTACTGGATTGATGGAGATTGCAGAATTAACGCCTGAGCAAAAAGATCAGTATTTAGATATCTTGCAGCGTAAAGCGCTTCCTGAGCTAGAGGCTTTTATCTCGGCGTTAAATGCAGAGGCGGTAATTAAGCAGTGTTTGCTAGAGCTTCCACGCCTTAATGGTGGTGTTGAAGTATTGGAGAGCGCGCGTCAGTTGTTTGCGAGTGCGCCGCAGTTGGTATTGGATGCGATCGAGTATTTGCAGCAACTAGCCGACCGCATAGCGTTGCGTTTTCCTAATTTAGATCAGTACTTTGATCTAAGTGAGTTACGTGGATATAACTATCATACTGGTGTTGTGTTTGCGGCTTATTCGCCAGCATTTGGCCAGGCGATAGCAAAGGGCGGTCGTTATGATGAGATTGGTCGTGATTTTGGCCGCGCTCGTCCAGCAACAGGTTTTAGTGCAGATTTAAAAACATTGGTTGAGCTTTCCGGTGAGCAATTAACGGATACTCAAAAGGTGTTGGCTCCAGCTGTAGAAGATGCTGCTTTATTAGCGAAAGTGAAGCAGCTTCGTGCAGATGGTGTAACGGTTTTATATGCTTTATCCGGTGCAGAACCGGCAGAAAAATGCACCGCTCAATTGGAGCAGTGTGATGGCGAATGGGTCGTTACTGACCTGTAACTTGTATTAAATTTATTAAGTAATCTCAAGTAGGCAGCAATGGGCAAAAACGTAGTTGTTCTGGGTACCCAGTGGGGTGATGAAGGTAAAGGCAAGATCGTAGATCTGCTAACAGACCAAGCTTCCGCAGTGGCGCGCTTTCAAGGCGGTCATAATGCGGGTCACACGTTGGTTATTGATGGTGAAAAAACTGTTTTGCACCTAATACCATCGGGTATATTGCGCGAAAATGTCGTGTGTATGATTGGTAATGGTGTGGTGCTTTCGCCGGAAGCGCTGTTGAAAGAGATTAAAGGTTTAGAGGAAGCGGGTGTTCCTGTTCGTGAGCGCTTGCGTTTAAGTCCTTCATGTCCTTTGATTCTTCCGTATCATGTTGCATTGGATCAGGCGCGCGAGTTAGCGCGTGGAAATGCTAAAATTGGTACGACAGGTCGAGGTATTGGTCCTGCTTATGAAGATAAAGTTGCACGCCGTGGTTTGCGTTTAGCTGATCTTCTGGATAAAGAGCGTTTTGCTGCGAAGTTGGAAGAGGTTGTTGCTTATCATAACTTCCAGCTTGAGCATTACTACAAAGTAGAGCCGGTTGATTATCAGACAGTTCTTGATGAAGCGTTGGCTATGGGCGAGCAGTTAGCGCCGATGGTGGCAGATGTGACTGCTATGTTGCATGATTTGCGTAAGTCTGGCGATAATATCATGTTTGAAGGTGCGCAGGGTTCGTTGCTGGATATCGATCACGGTACTTATCCTTATGTGACCTCTTCAAATACAACGGCTGGCGGTACGTCAACGGGCAGTGGTTTTGGTCCTTTGTACCTTGATTATATCTTGGGTATTACAAAAGCTTATACGACACGTGTAGGTGGTGGTCCTTTCCCTACTGAGCTTCATTGCGATGTAGGTCAAGGTTTAGCTGAGCGTGGCCATGAATTTGGTTCGACTACTGGTCGTTCGCGCCGTTGTGGTTGGTTTGATGCGGTAGCGCTGAAGCATGCTATTCAAATCAACTCTGTATCGGGTATCTGTCTAACTAAGTTGGATGTGCTTGATGGCATGGAAGAGATCAGTATCTGTGTAGGTTACAAAGATGCAGCTGGTAATGTTGTTACTTCATTGAGCGGTAGTGAAGATTACGAAGCGGTTGAGCCGGTTTACGAGACGATGCCAGGTTGGTCAGAAACAACAGTAGGTGCTCAGTCTTTGGAAGAGTTGCCTGCGGCGGCTGTGGCTTATATCAAGCGTCTTGAGGTATTGGTTGAAGCGCCTGTGGATATTATCTCTACAGGTCCTGATCGCATAGAGACAATTGTGCTGCGCAACCCTTACGAAGTGTAAGGTTTGCGGGCATAAAAAAACCGGCTTTTGCCGGTTTTTTTTGTGTCTGTTATTCTGTGTTCGAGCGGTTTATTTTAAGTCTTCAGAAAGGGATGGCTGAAGTGCTTGGATAAGGGCCTTGAACATTTTTGGGTTGCCGGAAATTAGATTTCCGTTTTGGCGAAACTCGTTGCTTCCCTTGAAGTCGCCAACAAGGCCGCCTGCTTCTTGTACTAAAAGAAGTCCCGCTTCCATCTCTGAATAATTAAGACCAATCTGGTAATAACCATCAATACGTCCTGCTGCGATATAAGCAAGGTTCAGTGCAGGAGAGCCGCCGTTGTAGATAGTGCCACCTGTGGTGGTAATGCTGCGGAAAATATCTAAATACGTATCAAGGTGGGCTTTGTCGCTAGTGCGATTAAAGAAACCTGTTCCAATAAGTGCAGTATCAATGGTTTTGTGATTACTGACGCGTAAACGTTTTCCATTTAGCTGCGCGCCATGACCGCGGCTTGCTGTGAACTCTTCACCAGTGATTGGGTTTAATATAAGTGCATGCTCCATGCGGCCATTTTGTTGTCCTGCAATGCTCAAGGCAAATGCCGGTAGGCCGTTAGAAAAATTGGAGATGCTATCAATTGGATTGATATTCCAGCTGAATTCAGGGCCTTCACCTATCGGGGCGTGCTCGCCTGTGTATTCGCCAATCACTTTATGATTTGGATAAGCCTTGTGGATTGCTTGTGCAATGCTTAATTCGGCTTTCTTGCACGTATCGCTAATCAATTTTGCAACATCAGCTTGTTCTGATTTTACAAGGTCTAAGCGTTCAACGGCGCGTGCGATCTGTTCTCCTGCGACGCGTGCTGCGCGCAGAGCAATATTAACCATGGGTTGCATGTGATGGGAACCTGAAGACTGTACGAAATTAAGCGAGCATTATACCTGAGGATAAGGGAGTCTGTGAATAAAAGCTTTCGTTTAGTAGCTGAATTGATCGTCATAGGTCTGTTAAAATGCATTTTTTAATAGATTTAAGGGTTAATTGATGTCAGTTAATGTTCGTATAGTGCTTGTGAATACCACTCACCCAGGAAATATTGGTGGTGTTGCGCGAGCAATGAAAAATATGAAATTTGAAGAGCTGCATTTGGTTGCCCCTAAGAAGTTCCCTCATGCTAATGCTGATGCGCGGGCCGCTGGCGCAACTGATTTATTGGAATCGGCAGTTGTGCATGAAACATTGGAGCAGGCGATAGCTGATTGTCAGCTGGTTGTCGGTACAAGTGCGAGAGGTCGTCATATTCCTTGGCCTGTTGTTGACCCGAGGGAGTTGGCTTCTATCGTCGAGCCGCTTGGTGTTGATAAGAAAATTGCCATTGTGTTTGGGCGTGAGGATCGCGGTCTGACAAATGAAGAGCTGCATCTGTGTCACCATCACGTTCATATCCCTTCAAATGAAGAGTTTAGCTCCCTTAATCTTGCGGCGGCGGTGCAGGTGATCACTTATGAACTGCGTATGGCTTCTTTGTATGCAGATCAAAATGCGCAAGCGAAGCCGCAGTGGGGCACGGATTGGGATATAGATCTTGCAGAGAGTGCGGATCTGGAGCGATTGTTCGCGCATATGGAGCAAACGCTTGTGGATATCGATTTTCTTGATCCGGATAATCCTCGCCAGCTTATGCCGCGTTTGAGAAGGCTTTATTTAAGATCTTTGCCTGATAAGGTTGAGGTTAATGTTTTGCGTGGTATCTTAACGGCCACTCAGAAACAGGTTAAGAGCTAATCTTTGATCTGGTGCGTGGGGTTGCTGCTAATTCGTGTTAGAATTCGCTCATCACGAATGGAAAGACCAAGTTAATTGGTTGGTTATTTAGTTGACCTTTTTAGTCAGGTATTGCATAATGCTTCGAAATGCTAACGCGTATCGGGGTGAAATATGCGACTGACAACTAAGGGGCGATATGCGGTTACCGCTATGCTGGATTTAGCTTTGCACGAAGGTAAAGGGCCGATTAGTTTGGCTGATATCTCTGAAAGGCAAGGCATATCTTTATCATATCTCGAACAACTCTTTGCAAAGCTGCGTCGAAATGAATTAGTGCGTAGTGTGCGTGGTCCAGGTGGTGGTTATCAGCTGAACCGTGAACAGGCAGAGATAAACGTTGCTGAAGTTATTGATGCGGTTAATGAATCGGTGGATGCAACAGGTTGTCATCGCAATGGCGATTGCCAAGGTGGAGAGACTTGTTTGACGCACCACTTGTGGTGTGATTTAAGTGACCAAATTCATAGTTTTTTAAGAGGCATATCCCTAGCAAATATGGTTGCTAGAAAAGATGTGCAAGATATTTCAGACCGTCAGGATCGTATTCATATTGATCAGGTTCTGATTGGATCAGATGCGGCTACCATTTCTGATAAAGCAGCCGTATAAGTACGCTCGGAGATTATAAATGAAAACACCGATTTATCTGGATTATTCTGCTACAACACCTGCTGATCAGCGTGTTGCTGTTAAAATGGCTGAATGTCTAACGATGGATGGTAATTTCGGTAACCCGGCTTCTCGTTCTCACCTGTTTGGTTGGAAGGCAGAGGAAGCGGTCGAAATTGCGCGTCGTCAAGTGGCTGATTTGATTAATGCCGATCCTCGTGAAATCGTATGGACCTCTGGTGCTACCGAGTCTGATAATTTAGCGATTAAAGGTGCTGCTCACTTCTATCAGAAGAAAGGCAAACACATTATTACATCTAAAATTGAGCATAAAGCTGTATTGGACCCTTGTCGTCAGCTGGAGCGCGAAGGTTTTGAGGTTACATACCTTACGCCTAACTCGGATGGCTTAATTGAGCCGCAGGCTGTTGCTGAAGCTATTCGTGAAGATACAATCATTGTATCACTGATGCATGTGAACAATGAGATCGGTACCATCACTGATATCGAAGCGATTGGCGAATTGACGCGATCTAAGGGGATCATCTTTCACGTTGATGCTGCGCAGAGTGCGGGCAAAATTGAGATTGATCTTGCAAAAGCGAAAGTAGACTTAATGTCTTTTTCTGCTCATAAAATGTATGGGCCTAAAGGTATTGGGGCGCTGTTTGTTCGTCGTAAGCCGCGTGTGCGCTTAGAAGCGCAAATTCACGGTGGTGGTCATGAGCGTGGTATGCGTTCAGGTACGTTGCCAACTCATCAGATTGTTGGAATGGGTGAAGCTGCACGTATTTGTAAAGAAGATCTTCTGAAAGATACCAAGGCAATTGTAGCCCTACGTGACCGTTTCCTTGCTGGAATTGATGGCATGGAAGAGGTTTACCTAAATGGTTCAAAAGATCAGCGTATTCCAGGTAATTTGAATATTAGTTTTGCTTTTGTTGAGGGTGAGTCGTTGCTGATGTCTTTAAAAGACTTAGCGGTCTCATCGGGTTCGGCCTGTACTTCTGCTAGCCTGGAGCCTTCATACGTATTGCGTGCATTAGGGTTGAATGATGAGCTAGCACATAGCTCGATTCGTTTCTCTTTCGGGCGTTTTACAACAGAAGAAGAGGTAGATTATGCCGTGTCGCAGATTGCTGATGCGGTCGGTAAATTACGTGAGCTTTCACCGTTGTGGGATATGTTTCAAGACGGTGTTGATCTGAGCAAAGTTGAATGGGTTCATCACTAATTCAACACTGAAGGTTTTTGGAGGTCGTTATGGCTTATAGTGAGAAAGTTATCGATCATTACGAGAATCCTCGTAATGTGGGCAAAATGAATGATAAAGACGACAACGTTGGTACAGGTATGGTTGGAGCGCCAGCCTGTGGTGATGTTATGCGCTTACAGATTAAGGTAAGTGATGAAGGTATTATTGAAGATGCCAAGTTTAAGACGTATGGCTGTGGATCTGCTATTGCTTCAAGTTCGCTTGTTACTGAGTGGGTTAAAGGTATGTCTTTAGAGGAAGCTGCGGAGTTAAAGAATACAACGATCGCGGAAGAGTTGGCGTTGCCTCCTGTAAAAATTCACTGCTCTGTACTTGCGGAAGATGCGATTAAAGCAGCAGTTGCTGACTATAAAGAGAAGCAAGATAAGTAGTCGTGAGACTACTTATTTAGGAGAAGTAAGCGTTTATGGCTATTACCATGACTGATGCGGCAGCTGAGCACGTTGCACGCTATATGGAAAAGCGAGGGCACGGAGCGGGCATTCGGTTAGGGGTGCGTACCTCAGGTTGTTCTGGCATGGCTTATGTTCTTGAATTTGTTGATGATGTTCAAGATGAAGATCAGATATTTAGTGGTCCTCAAGATGTTAAAATCGTTATCGATCCAAAAAGTTTGCTTTACTTGGACGGTACTGAGCTGGATTTCGTAAAAGAGGGGCTGAATGAAGGGTTTAAATTTAATAACCCCAACGTCTCTAGCGAATGCGGTTGCGGTGAAAGTTTTAACGTCTGAAATATGTCGGCAGTGTGATGGATATCAATAAAAATTATTTTGAATTTATCGGCCTGCCGGTATCATTTTATATCGATCAGTCAGATTTGGCTGATCGCTCACGAGAGCTACAGAAAACATTACACCCGGATAGGTACGCTCATCTCTCAGAGCGGGAGCAGCGTATGGCTGTTCAGTATATGTCGTTTCTGAATGAGGGGGTTGCTACTTTGCGATCACCTTTGCTGAGAGCGCAGTATCTCCTGCAGCTTAATGGTATCGATACGATGAGCGAATCATCGACACCTATCGATCCAATGTTTCTAATGCAGCAGATGGAATTACGAGAGCAGCTTGAAGAAATCCCGGAGCAAGACGAACCTTTTGAAGAATTGGAGTCCTTGCAGGCTGAGGTCTCTCAGATGCTGGTCGCTTTACGGGAACAGTTTGCACAGCAGTATCAATCAGATGCTTTTGAAAAGGCCGCTGAAACTGTGCGTAAAATGCAATTTTTAGAAAAGCTGATTGTTGAGATTGAACGTCTCGAAGATCGGCTTGATGGTTGATACGATTTTATGGCGCTATTACAAATAGCAGAGCCGGGGCAGAGTGAAGCTCCGCATCAGCATAAGTTGGCAGTAGGTATTGATTTAGGGACAACTAACTCTCTCGTTGCTTCGGTAAAGAGTGGCGAGGCGGTCACTATCCCCGATCTTGATGGAGAGTCTCTCCTTCCGTCAGTTGTGCGTTATATGCCATGTGGTAATCATTTAGTGGGTTCTGAGGCAAGATCGTATGCAGCTTCAGATCCCGACAATACCATTATCTCGGTAAAGCGTTTGATGGGGCGGGGTGTCGCTGATCTTAAAACGTTAGGTGATGAGGCGCCCTATCAGTTTGATACGTCTTCTGGTGGTATGCCATTTATTAAAACAGTCGCTGGAAATAAAAGCCCTGTTCAAGTTTCGGCTGATATTCTTGCTAATCTTGTTGGGCGTGCGGAAGAGGCATTGGGTGGGGAGTTAGTCGGTGCGGTTATCACTGTTCCGGCTTATTTTGATGATGCGCAGAGGCAGGCGACTAAAGATGCAGCTAAAATAGCGGATATTAAAGTGCTTCGGTTGCTGAATGAGCCAACCGCTGCTGCTGTTGCCTATGGTCTCGACCAAGGGAAGGAAGGGGTTGTTGCTGTTTATGATTTGGGTGGCGGCACCTTTGATATCTCTATCCTTCGTTTGAATAAAGGCGTGTTTGAAGTGTTGTCCACTGGTGGTGATAGTGCGCTTGGTGGTGACGATCTGGATCTTGCTTTGGCTGAATGGATATCGCAAGAGTTGGCGATAGAGGTAAGTGATAATTCCATTTCGCGTTATCTAATGGAGAAGGCTAAATCAATCAAAGAGCAGTTAAGCTCGCTTGATGAGGCGGTTGTTAGTGTCGATTTGTCGGGTGATAGTAGAACTTTAACTGTAACGCGTGAGCTTTTTGATTCCCTGATAAAGCCTCTTGTTAAGCGAACTATACGGGCTTGCAAGCGGACATTGAAAGATGCAGCTGTTGAGCCCTCTGATGTATTAGAAGTGGTTATGGTGGGCGGTTCTACTCGTGTGCCGTTGGTAAGAGAAGAGGTTGAGCAGTTTTTTGCAATGAAGCCTCATATTGATATAGATCCTGATCAGGTTGTGGCTGTTGGTGCTTCAATTCAAGCGGATGTTTTGGCGGGTAATAAGCCTGATAGCGACATGTTGTTGCTTGATGTAATTCCGCTGTCTTTGGGATTGGAGACGATGGGTGGTTTGACTGAAAAAGTGATCCATCGTAATACCTCCATTCCTGTTGCGCGTGCTCAAGAGTTTACGACCTACCAAGATGGTCAGACTGCGATGTCTATTCATGTTGTGCAGGGCGAAAGAGAGTTGGTTCAGGATTGTCGTTCTTTGGCGAAGTTTGTGCTGCGTGGAATTCCGCCTATGGCGGCAGGAGCAGCGAAAATTCGCGTGACCTTTCAGGTTGATGCAGATGGTTTGTTGGGTGTGCATGCTAAGGAGCTTACTTCGGGTGTGGAAAGTAGTATCCAGGTGAAACCCTCTTATGGTTTGGGTGATGCTGAAATTGCCGAGATGCTGAAGGCTTCTTATCTGAATGCCGCAGAGGATAAAGATGCGCGTGCTTTGCGTGAGCAGCAGGTTGATGCTGATCGACTTATTGTTTCTTTAAGAGAAGCATTGGTTGCTGATGGTAAGCATCTGTTAAGTGATGATGAATATTCAGGTCTTGAATCTGAAATAGAGAAGTTAGTTGTGCTGCGAAATGGTAGTGATCTTATCGCGATTGAGCGAGGGGTTGCTGCACTATCAAAAGCATCTGATGAGTATGCTGCCCGTCGTATGGATTATAATATTCAGAAAGCGTTACAAGGGCATAGTGTTGATGAGATTGGGGAGAGTAAGTAATGCCGCAGATTATCTTTCTGCCACATGATGAGTTGTGTCCTGAAGGCAAGGTTATAGAGGCTGAGTCTGGAGTTACAGTATGTGATGCGGCGCTTGCGCACGGTATTGAAATTGAGCATGCATGTGAAAAATCCTGTGCCTGCACAACATGTCACGTCATTGTTCGTGAGGGCTTTGACTCTATGGAGGAGTCGGATGAGCTTGAGGATGATATGTTGGATAAAGCTTGGGGCTTAGAGCCTGAGTCTCGCCTAAGCTGTCAGTCTGTTGTTGCCGATGAGGATCTTGTTGTTGAGATTCCCAAGTATACGATTAACCAGGTTTCTGAACGTCACTAGAAGGAGTGTTATATGAGTCTGCAGTGGGTTGATGTGCTCGATATCGCAATAGAGCTCTCTGAGAAATACCCTGATCAAGACCCAATGACAATCAGCTTTCCCGACCTTTATCAAAAAGTTATGGATCTGGAAGAGTTCGAAGATGATCCGGATCGTTGTGGTGAAAAAATTCTAGAGGGCATTCAAATGGCCTGGATAGAAGAGATGGATTGAGTGCTGCGAGGCCTCGACTGAAAGCCCGGTATTGCCGGGTTTTCTTGTTTTCGTAAGCACTGTCTTCTGTCCTCACTCTAGCGTATAATTGCGCGCTGAATTTTTAGGGGTTATCCGAAAGCCCTATTGCAGTTTGATATTAGGCTGATGGCCTGTTCGGCGTTGTAACAGGTGTGTAAAGGTTTTCGGATAACTCTTTCTAACTTATTTAATTTTGGAGCTTTAATCATGGCACTTGAACGTACGTTCTCTATCATCAAACCTGATGCTGTTGCTAAAAATGTAATTGGTAAAATCGTTTCTCGTTTTGAGTCAAACGGTCTTAAAATTGTTGAAATGCAGCTAAAACAGCTTTCACAAGCTGAAGCAGAAGGTTTCTACGCAGAGCACAAAGAGCGTCCATTCTTTGGTGATCTAGTTAAATTTATGACTTCTGGTCCTGTTGTCGTACAAGTTCTAGAAGGCGAAAATGCTATCGCTTTAAACCGTGAACTTATGGGGGCAACTAACCCACAAGAAGCAGCTGAAGGTACTATCCGTCGCGATTTCGCTCAGTCTATTGATGCGAATGCCGTGCACGGTTCTGACTCTCCAGCTTCTGCTGAGCGTGAGATCGCATACTTCTTCGGTAAGTAATTGCCGAACGGACTGCTAACAATCTATATTTATTGTTAGCAGTCTATTGATTTACCCCTACTATGAGCAATGTCATCTATGACTGAATCCACAAAGAAAATTAATTTACTGGGAATGTCGCCAGAAAAACTCGGTGCTTATTTCGAAGAGATTGGTGAAAAGAAATTCCGCGCCACCCAGGTTTTGAAATGGATTCACCAGCACGGAGCAACTAGCTTCGAAGAGATGACAAATATCAGTAAAGCGTTACGAGTGAAGCTTGAAGAGGTTGCCGAAATACGCGAGCCCGAAGTGCTATTAGAGAAGGTCTCTAAAGACGGCACCAAAAAATGGGTGATACGTACTGATAGTGGTTCAAGTGTTGAAGCTGTATTGATCCCAGATGGTGACCGTAAAACGCTTTGTGTTTCTTCGCAGGTTGGGTGTTCACTGGATTGCAGTTTCTGTTCTACAGGTAAGCAAGGCTTTAATAGTAATTTAACGGCGGCTGAAATTATCGGGCAGCTTCGTATTGCTATTCGTTCCTATGGTGATTACAACACAACATCTCAACGGGTTGTGTCTAACGTTGTCATGATGGGAATGGGGGAGCCATTAATGAATTTTGATAACGTTGTCGATGCGATGACGTTAATGATGGAAGATAACGCTTATTGTTTGTCAAAGCGTAGAGTGACGCTTTCAACAGCAGGTGTTGTCCCGGCGATCGATAAGCTTCGCGATGTAACGGATGTTTCGCTGGCCGTATCGCTTCATGCGCCGAATGATGATCTTAGGGATATTCTGGTTCCGATTAACAAGCGCTATCCGATCAAAGAGCTGGTTGCAGCCTGTAATCGTTATTTAGAGAGTCTTAATGATAAGCGTGTGATTACTGTTGAATATACGCTTATCAATGGTGTTAATGATAAGCCTGAGCATGCTAAGCAGTTGCTGAAAATATTACGTAGAATGCCTTCCAAGCTAAATATAATACCATTCAACCCGTTTCCTAATTCGGGTTATGAGCGTCCGTCAGAAGAAAGAATTCTGGCATTTAAAGAGATAATCGTTCATGGTGGTATTGTAACAACCGTACGACGTACGCGTGGTGATGAGATTGATGCTGCATGTGGTCAATTAGTTGGTCAGGTGGCGGATCGAACGCGTCGTAGTCAGAAATATATACCGGTTGTACAGCAAGAATCTCAATAAAAAATAACGTACGCAATAAGAGGGATATGCGCGTGAGAGGAATCAGACTAGGGCTCGCTCTAATTATGGTGCTGGTAGTCGCTGGTTGTACCACGAAAGGTTCCGACAGTGAGAATAAAACTCTGGCTTACGAGGCTTATTCTCGCCTTGGCTTTGAGTATCTTCAAACGGGCAATACCTCAGATGCTAAAAACTCATTCCAACGGGCGATCGCTTTAAATAGTTCTTATGCTGAAGCTCATAATGGCATTGCGCTGGCTTTTCAGCTGGAAGGCGATGATGTTTTAGCGGAACGTTATTTTCGTAAAGCAACTGCAATGGCGCCCGATTCGGCCATGATGCATAATAATTTTGGCGCATTTCTTTTCGCTAATGAGCGTTACGCAGAGGCGTGTGAAGAGTTGGCGCGCGCAACGGAAGATCCTTTTTACAATAGGCGCTCTCAAGCATTTGAAAACCTAGGTCGTTGTTATCGTCTATTGCAGCGAGCGGATGCGGCCAAGCACGCTTTTCAGCGTGCGCTCCAAGTGACCGCGAATAGGCCTGTGTCTTTGGTAGAGCTTTCTGAATTACTTTTATTGGAAGGTAATTACATCGAAGCTGAACAATATTTTGATCGTTTTCTTGAGTTGGTTGAGAAACGACGTATAGATCACTATGCAAAAAGCCTTTGGGTCGGTATAAGATTGGCACGACAAAATAGACAGGTAACACGTTCAGCTACGTTTGCCTTAATCTTAAAAAATCTATACCCGAATTCAGTTGAGTATCGGGAGTATGAGGAGTCCGCGCGTTGAGTAACGAAGAACAAGAGTGCCAACCTGAATTGTTGGCAGAGCAGTGGGGCGCGCGCCTGGTGTCTGCTCGTGAGTCTTTGTCTATTTCTTTAGAGCAGGCTGCAGCGGATCTAAATTTACCTGCTGATTATATTGATTCCATAGAACGGGGGGACCTTGATGGTCTGCCTAGTATGGTTTTTGCCCGAGGTTATATTCGCTCATATGCAAAGCTACTTGGTTTAGATAACGGAGATGAGTTGGTCTGCGAATTTGAAGATTTGCATGGGGAAGGCTCGTGCAGAGGTCAGATACGCCCAGTTAGTAAAGTAAGACAGCAAGTAAAAATGAATGACCCCGTGATGAAATTATCAAGTTGGGTCTTCGTGTTAGCAATTATTGGTGTGTCTGTTTGGTGGTGGCAAACTCAGTATGGCGGCAGCTTTGATTTTACCTCAGCGGAAGATGCTACTTCAGAAAATGTGGCTGAACCTTCTAGTGAGCCTGTAACAGTGCTGGAAAATGGTCAGGCTCAGTTGGCGTTGCCAACCTTAGATGATAGTCCGGCTGGTGAGACCTCAGCTGACTCTTCGGCTGCGGCAGAGGAGTCAGAACCGCAATACCTATCTTCGAACGAGATAAAAAAACTTCAGCAAGCGATTGATAAAAACGATGCGGCTGCGACTGCTGAGGTGAGTGTGCCTGTTGCGGCGGCGCCGGTTGCAGATCTATTGGCAGATATCACTGTATCGGCTGATTTCGTTGCGGAATGCTGGGTTTCAATTAAAGATGCCGATGGTAAAAACCTTTTTAATAACCTCAGAGGTAAAGGCCAAAGTGTAAATGTTACAGGCAAGCCGCCGTTGAGTGTGTTAATCGGTGCTGCTGATGCTGTAGGTGCTTTTCGCTATAACGGTAAACCATTTGATTTGACGCCCTATAATCGTAAAAATGTAGTGCGTTTGAGTTTACCCGTTTCTGAATAAATTACGTTTCTAAAGGTTTGAGTCTTGGCCAAAATAAAAGCCATTCGTGGGATGAACGATATCCTGCCTGAGCAGTCACCGGTGTGGCAGTATCTAGAAAATACAGTTAAAGATGTACTTTCCGCCTATGGGTATAGCGAGCTTCGTATGCCTATTGTAGAGCAGACGAGTCTTTTTAAGCGCTCTATCGGTGAAGTAACCGATATTGTAGAAAAAGAGATGTATACCTTTGAGGATCGTAACGGTGATAGCTTAACGTTGCGACCGGAAGGTACTGCTAGTTGTGTTAGGGCGGCCGAGGAGCATGGTCTGTTATTTAATCAGATGCAGCGTTTTTGGTATCAGGGGCCTATGTTTCGTTACGAGCGACCACAGAAAGGTCGCTACCGTCAGTTTCACCAGATAGGGGTTGAAACTTTTGGTATGGCTAATGCTGATATAGATGCCGAGGTTATACTGCTAAGTGCGCGTTTGTGGAAGCGCTTAGGCTTATTGAATTCGGTCACCTTGCAGTTAAATTCGCTCGGCAGTAATGAGGCAAGAGCGGACTATAAAGCCGCTTTGGTTGAGTATTTAAGCGCTAGAAAAGAGCAGCTGGATGAAGATAGCCTTCGTCGTCTGGATTCAAATCCGCTTAGAATTTTAGATAGCAAAGATCCTGATACGCAGGTTGTCTTAAACGATGCGCCAGTGTTGAGTGATTATCTTGATGAAGAGTCTCGCAGCCATTTCTCTGAGTTGACATCCATGTTGGATGCGGCTGGGATTTCCTACGAGATTAATCCTCGTTTAGTGCGGGGTTTAGATTACTATTGTAAAACAGTTTTTGAGTGGGTTACTGATAAACTGGGTGCTCAAGGAACCGTTTGTGCTGGCGGTCGTTATGACGGTCTTGTACAGCAGTTGGGTGGGCGAGCTACACCTGCTGTAGGCTTTGCAATGGGTGTTGAACGTCTGATCTTGCTGCTTGAAACTTTGGACCTAATCCCTGATAAGGTTAAATTGCCTTTTGATCTTTATCTCTCTGCTGAGGTAAAAGGAATGCAGTCGGAAGTTGTGCTTTTAGCTGATCGTCTGCGAGATCAAATACCCGGTTTGCGTGTAAGAATTCATTGTGGCGGCCTTAAAAATATTAAGCAAAAAGCGCAACAATCTGGAGCGCCAGTTGTTCTGTTGGTAAAACAGTCTGAAAATCGAACACTTTGCGGTACAATTTGGCACCAAGGCGAACCAGTGTTTGATTTGAGTGAAGCGCAAATGGTAGAGAAGATTACAGATTGTTACAGCGCTTAATTATAATTTCTTGAAATAGATACTAAGTACAGGAGTTTAAGGTGGCAGAGCTACGCACCGAAGAAGAACAAGTTCAAGCCCTTAAGGCGTGGTGGGATGAGAATGGTAAATCCTTGCTTCTTGGGATAGCTGTTGCATTAGCAGCGGTACTTGGCTGGAAAGGGTGGCAGCAACAGCAGGCTACCCACGCAGATAACGCATCTATTTTATATCAGAATCTATTAGATTCAGTCGTGGGCGCTATAGGTCCCCAGCAGGATGAGGCTAAGCTGGCAACAGCGAATCATCTGCACGATCAGCTAAAGGCTGATTATGAGGGAACGGCCTATGCTAATTATGCTGCGTTGATTATGGCGCGAGTTGCGGTGGATCAAGGAGAGTTGACTAAGGCTGTTGCTGAGCTTGATTGGGCATTAGCTAATCAACCAACTGAATCCATGTTTATTCTTGCGACAATGCGTAAGGCGCGTATTTTGGCTGATCAGGGCGATGTTGATAAATCACTTAGTTTAGTCGGTTCCCTGCCAGTTGGTGGTTATGCGGTTAGCTTAAATGAGCTGAAAGGTGACTTGTTCCTTCTGAAGGGTGATATAGAGTTGGCGCGCCAGTCTTATCAAAAAGCATTTGATGCAACGACGGCAAATAATCGACCTGTATTAGAAATGAAGCTTAACGATCTTGCTGCTGAGGGTAGTTAAATGAAAAGCTTGTACCGAATTGCTACTGTTGGCCTTTTTTCAGCGATCATTGCAGGTTGCGGATTTTGGGGTGACGATGCTGAAGAAGTTAAGCCGAATCCTCTTGTTTCGTTTGATGCTGAAAAGAAGGTGTCTGTACTTTGGTCAGCGTCAGTCGGTTCTGGTCCAGGTAGTAACTATCATCAGTTTAAACCTGCAATTGATGGCGAAAATATTTTTGCCTCTGATAAAGATGGCTCTGTGTATGGCTTTAATCGTGAGTCAGGGAAAAAGTTGTGGCAGGTCGAACTTGAGATTCCAATTGTCGGCGGAGTCGGTGCAGGCAGTGGTTATGTCGCTGTGGCAAGCGAAGAGGGTGACGTTATTGTCCTTTCTTCTGAGGATGGCTCAGAGAAGTGGCGCGCCAATGTGAATTCGGAAGTAACTTCAGCAGGCCAGTTCAATCAGGAATTAGCTGTATTTCAGCTGATTAATGGCAAGGTAGTTGCCTTTGATCTGATTACAGGTGAAAAGCGTTGGGTATATGACAGTCAGGTTCCGCGTTTGACTTTACGCGGGACAAGCTCACCTATCGTTGCCAGCGATGTTACGTTTGCTGGGTTTGCCAGTGGTAAAATGGTTGCTATCGATAATGTCAAAGGTTCAGCTATTTGGGAAAATCGAGTCGCTTTACCGAAAGGTCGCTCTGAGCTTGAGCGTATGGTAGATATCGATGGTCGCCCGTTGCTTGTCGATCGCATGTTGTATGTGACTAGTTATCAAGGCCGCTTAGTGGCTATCAACCCATTCCGCGCGCAAGTGGTCTGGGCTCAAGATGTATCGAGCTACCATTCTTTAGCTGAAGGCTTTGGCAATATTTACGTCAGCGAATCTAATGACGCAGTTCAGGCGTTCGATAGAGGCAGTAGTGCGAGTGTTTGGCGTCAATCTGAGCTTGAGAACCGTGCTATTTCAGCACCCGTAACGATCGATTCAGAGGTCGCAGTAGCGGATTATGAAGGTTATATACACTTCATGTCGCAAACTGATGGGCATTTTGTGGCTCGCTATAAGCTGGATTCGTCCGGTGTTTATGGTGATATGGTCGTAAAAGATGATGTTTTGTATGTGTTAAGTAACAGTGGTCGTTTGGCTGCGTTGAGCATACAGTAAATTTAACACAGTAATTCTGGCGGCTTCTTGCTTGGCAATTAGCCGCCGTTTTGTTTTACCTGCAACGTAGCAGGGGTGAAGGGTACATGCTTCCGGTAATAGCGCTAGTTGGCCGTCCAAATGTCGGCAAATCCACTTTATTCAACCGTCTCACCAAAACGAGAGATGCTTTAGTTGCCGATCTTCCGGGGCTAACGCGTGATCGTAAATATGGCGAAGGTCAGCTGCTGGGTGAAGATCAAGATTATATTGTTATTGATACCGGCGGTATTACAGGTGATGAGCAGGGCATCGATTATGAGATGGCCAAGCAATCACTCCAGGCGGTTGAAGAAGCTGACATTATCCTTTTTTTGGTTGATGGGCGCGCAGGCTTAAATCCCGCAGATGAGATGATTGCTAATTATCTGCGACGTACCGATAAGCCTTGTTATCTGGTGGTCAATAAAACGGATGGTCTTAATCCAGATATCGTAATTGGGGATTTTTTCTCCTTAGGTATAGGGCATCCGCTTGCCATAGCAGCAGCGCATGGCCGTGGCGTGACCTCCCTAATAGAGTATGTGCTTGAAGAACTACCTGAGCTAAGAGAAGAGTCGGAAGAGACGCTTGCGCAAGTTCAAAAGGGTATCAAAATAGCCGTTGTTGGGCGTCCTAACGTTGGTAAGTCTACCTTAGTGAATCGTTTGTTAGGTGAGGATCGTGTTGTTGTATTCGACAAGGCGGGGACTACCCGGGATAGCGTGTATATTCCTTATGAACGAGATGATAGAAACTATACTCTGATCGATACGGCTGGTATTCGTCGACGTAAGAATATTAGAGAGGCGGTCGAAAAGTTTTCAATTGTTAAAACCTTGCAGGCTGTGAAAGATGCACATGTGGTTGTTTTGGTGATCGATGCGCGTGATGGCATCACAGAGCAAGATATGCACATGTTGAGCTTTGTTATAGACACGGGCCGCTCATTGGTTATTGCCATCAATAAATGGGATGGAATGACTGCAGAGGAAAAAGCGGATGTTAAAGAGCAGATCGAGCGTAAGCTAGAATTCGCAGACTTTGCGCGTATGCACTTTATCTCAGCTCTGCATGGCAGTGGCGTGGGTAATATGTATGACTCAGTAGAGGAAGCATATGATTGTGCAATGGCTAAATGGTCAACGAGTAAATTAACACGCTTGCTAGAAGATATTGTGGCGGATCACCAGCCGCCAGCGATTAATAATCGTCGTATAAAATTGCGCTATGCGCATCAGGGTGGATCAAATCCTCCGATTATTGTAATTCATGGTAATCAAACCAAATCGTTACCAGGATCTTATAAGCGATACTTGGAGAACAAGTTCATTAAGGTGCTTGCTATAAAAGGGACGCCTATTCGATTTGAATTTAAATCGAGTGATAACCCGTTTGAGGGTAAGGTCAATCCTTTGAGTTCGCGTCAATTAGCGAAGAAAGAGCGTTTCCGTGACCATGTGAAACAGCTTAAGAAAATGAACAAGAAGAAAAAAAATAAACGATGAGTAGTTCGCAGGCATCAGCGTTGCCTATAGGTGTGTTTGATTCAGGTGTTGGCGGGCTGACTGTTTTAAATGCCATAAGAAAACACCTGCCTAGTGAGAACCTAATTTATCTAGGTGATACCGCAAGGGTGCCCTACGGGACCAAAAGTGCGGTATCGGTAACGCGTTATGCTGAGCAAGCGGCAAAAGCATTAATCGAACGGAAGATTAAGCTATTGGTGATTGCTTGTAATACTGCGTCGGCTGTCGCTGTAGAGCCATTGCAGAAGTTGTACCCGCAGTTAAAAGTGATGGGGGTTGTAGGACCAGGTGCTGACGCTAGTTGTGAGGCAACAAGAAATAATAAAATCGGTGTTATTGCAACAGAAGGTACGGTAAGTAATGAGGCTTATCAGAACGCAATACTCCAGCGTCGGCCTGATGCGTCAGTTGTTGCGCAGCCTTGTTCTTTGTTTGTTGCGTTGGCTGAGGAGGGCTGGCACGAAGGCGATCTGGTAAAACAGATAGTCGCTAAGTGTTTGAGTCCATTATTAAGTGACTCACAAACTAATATTGATACCTTGGTTCTTGGTTGTACTCACTTTCCTGCTCTGAAGAATGTGATTGCCGAGGTGGTTGGGCCTAATGTTACGTTAGTTGATTCTGCGGAGACGACAGCGATAGCGGTGAAGCGCTCACTTGCTGAGGCTGAGTTGTTAAATGATGCGTCGCAGTCGGGTGTTGTAGAATTCTTGGTAACGGATAGTCCTTCACGTTTTGCGCGTGTTGCTGTTAATTTTTTTAACGACCCTATCGTTCCAGCAGAAATTCAACAGATTGATATTCAGCACTTCCGAGTACCTACCTAATTAATGAAGTCTAGTTAATAGAATTCATTAAATAGAGTCCAAGTTAATAGAATTTAGTAAATATAGCCTAGCTTAATGATCTGAAGATCTACTGGATTGTTAGTTTCAGATAAAACGCCAATCTATAGATACAAAAAAGCGCTGCTTATTAATATAAGCGGCGCTTTTTTGTATCTGCTGTACAGGAAATAAGCGCCTCTGGTGCTTTATTAACCGCTTTTTGTAGGTTTTGAATAAAAAAGACATTTTTTTACAAAAAAGTGACGTTTTTTTAAATTGGCTGTTGACGTGGTTCGGGAAGTGTCTATAATTCGCCGTCCTTGCTCAGGGAGGCAGCGGAAACGCAGGTTTCACTACTGAGAAAGGTTCGAAGTAAGTCACTGAAAAGCTTAAGTTTTTCCAGGGTTTACGGAGAAGTTTCAATGTTCGTTTGCGTGTGTGAGTTGATTGAAAATTAATTCACAAAAACACAAAATAACGGTTGACTTTGAAGTGGCGCAAAGTAGA
>Ga0193964_1000184_pt1 | contig 30169 bp, 26 predicted proteins | sample FB_7_MG_FD_140323 | JGI IMG/M metagenome (GOLD analysis project Ga0193964, IMG submission 140323) | Microbial mat bacterial communities from the Broadkill River, Lewes, Delaware, United States - FB_7_MG | ecosystem: Environmental > Aquatic > Freshwater > River > Microbial mats | place: USA... | reverse complement strand
TATTTACCGTCTGGATACGGTGACACCTCAGATCATGATTGAAGCTAAGGTGGTTGAGGTAACCAAGGAGTTTTCCAGAAGTTTCGGGATCAACTGGAATCTGTCCAATGCGTCTGATGTGACATCGGACTTTGTGGATGATTATTCTGTGTCTGTTAACGGGTCAACTGTGGGTGTTTCCGGTGATTTTTCTTTTTTTCGGCTGTTCGGGTCTTCTGTCTCCGCACTGAATGCAAAGCTTGAAGCCTCCGAGGAACAGGGAGATGTCAGGATCGTATCCTCCCCACGAATTCTGACTCTGGACAACAAAAAGGCTATGATCAAACAGGGTCAGGAATATGCATACCTTGAGCGTGATGATTCCGGCGGGTCTTCTGTGGCGTATAAAGACATTGATCTGTTACTTGAAGTAACTCCTCATGTTACGCCGGACAATAGAATTTCCATGACCGTGCGGTTGACCAAAAATGATGTTGCTAGTATCAGTTCTGATGGTGTCCCAACCCTGGCGACAAATGAGGCGGAAACAGAGCTATTAGTCAATAATAACGATACGGTTGTTATCGGCGGTGTGGTCAAAAGGATCCAGAGTCAGGACACCGATGGTATTCCTTTTCTGGCCGGTGTTCCGGGGTTAGGTTATCTTTTTGGTTCAAAAGCCAAGGTTGACGATCGAAATGAACTGCTTATTTTTTTGACGCCTTCCATTGTTCAGCTTGAGCAGAAAAGGCATATTGTGCAATAGTACTTTGTTAGCCCCCAAGTTCCGCATGGGTGCTGGGCAACATTCATAAAAAATATTTGTGTGACCTATGCATCTTTTTTTACTTTTGTTGTGGGTTGAGTCTGGGTGTTGATAGACCGGCTCAGCCCACAGCTGTTATAAAAAACGAGTGACTTCATTATCATGATTCCCATACAGAAATTTAAAGATATTGTTGGAGATGCGTTTGTATTTACCGATGAGGCGACGATTCATCGGTATTCCCGGGCTACACTACCCAAGGGAACGACGCCTGCGGCTGTTTTAAAACCTGTGAACAGCGGTGAAGTAACGGATATTATAAAAACGGCAAAAGAATATCATGTCAGTATTTATCCGGTGAGTCGGGGATGTAACTGGGGGTACGGATCGGCCTGTGCTGTGGGAGATGGGCAGGTGATCCTGGATCTGTCCCGGATGAATCGGATTATCCATGTGGATGAGACCCTGGCATATGCCGTGATCGAACCCGGGGTGACACAGATTCAGCTTGTGTCTTATTTAAAAGAGAATAATTTGGCCTTGTGGCTGGACTGCAGCGGATCGGGACCTGACGCCAGCATCCTGGGTAACACGGTGGAGAGGGGGTTCGGGCATACGCCCTACGGCGATCATTTTCTGCATTCCTGCGGTATGGAGGTTGTTCTGGGGGACGGGCGGATGCTCAAAACAGGGTATGGGCATTATGATAATGCGCAATCCACCCATGTATTTAAATACGGTATCGGGCCGTATCTGGATGGGTTGTTTACCCAGTCCAACTTCGGTGTCGTAACTCGGTTGGGGATCTGGTTGATGCCTGCGCCGGAATGCCTGAATATGTTTTATTGTAACGTGCCCCGGGAAAAAGATCTGGCAGCAGTGGTGGATGCGCTGCGTCCGCTGAAATTGAGTGGACAGGTCCAAAGTTTGATTCATATCGGCAATGATCTTAGGGTCTTTTCCTCATTCAATCAATACCCTTGGGAAAAGGCCGGGAACAGGACGCCGTTGAACGATGATCTGCGGGAGCACTTCTGCAAAAAAGGTGGATTCGGGGCCTGGAATGTCAGCGGAGCCATATATGGCAGTCGGGCGCAGGTGCGGATGACGCGAAAGGCGTTGAAAAAGGCGCTAAAATCGCTGGGGAGGGTCCGTTTTGTTGGAGACATGAGCCTGAGTGTCATAAATTGTCTGTCAAGGCTGTTTGATCGGTTTTCCCTGTTTCCGGACCTGAAAACCATGTCTCAATCGTTGAACAAAGTATTCGGACTGCTCAAAGGAGAGCCCACAGATGCATTTTTATTTGGTACGCTGTGGCGGGTCAAAACGGCGGTTGATCCCGGAACCATAGCTGATCCTCTTGATTTTAACGCCGGCATGATGTGGATCGCCCCGATCATGCCCATGACCGGGGAGACGGCAGAGCATTTGATTCAATTGGTGAACCCGGTGTTTGAAAAATATGGTTTTGAGCCCTTGATCACTGTGTCTCTGATCACGGAGCGGGCCATGGTCAGCGTTATTACAATTGCCTATGATAAGGATAATCCAGGGGAATGCATAAGGGCACAGGAATGTTATGATGCTTTTTTCAGTCTGATCATGTCCCAGGGATATGTGCCGTATCGAACCAACATCCATACCATGAAAAAACTGGCAGACCGATCCCAAACCTTTTGGGAGATAACAAAAGAGATCAAATCGGTATTGGATCCTGAGGGAATCATCGCCCCTGGAAGATATCAACCCTTTGATAAGGTGTGAAAGCGTACCGGCTTTTACTGCAGTTCAAACAGACGCTGTTCTGCCTTGTGGTAAATACTTGAATTTTCAGGGGCCAGCTGTTTGGTCACCTGCCAGGCCTTGATGGCCTGTCGGGTCCGGCCGCATGCTTCGTACGCCTGGGCAAGGTCCTTATGGAATATGACAGTGCCCGGGGCTCTTTTTATATTTTTATCCAGATACGTTATGGCCCTGTCTGTCTGGCCGGTTCGTATGTATAGCTGGGCGAGCCCATGGATAGCCGGAATAAATCCGGGCACTTCTCTTAATGCTTTAAGGAAGTATTTCTGGGCAACAGGGTAGTTGTGCTGTGCCAGCTGTGCCCATCCAATATTGGTTAATGGGTAATGAGGGGTGGGGTAGGTGATCTCTTCAAGAACCATGTTGAATGTCTTTATGGCAATATCCGGTTTATCATCCCGAAGGTAGGCTGCACCAAGATTGTTCAGGGCCTCGGTGTAATCAGGCTTGAGTGACAGGGCTTTGTTAAAGGCCTTGATAGCCATATCATTTCTTTCTTTTCCCATGTAGGCCAGTCCCAGGCTGTTTTTAATATATGGATCATCCTGCGCCATTTTTTCTGCTTCAAGCAGTTTGTTCAATGCCGCTGTGTAGTTCCCCTGGGCTTGGAATACATCGCCCTCCTTTTTAATAGCCTGGGCAATTTTGTTTTGTTTTTGGGTCTGTACCGCTGAGGTGCATGATGTCATGACAGGACAGATACAAACACAAATATAAATCAGGCTAAACAGTTTTATTTTCATTGGTCTGGTTCCTTATTTAAGCATAATCACATCAATTTTTTCGTTTTCCAGAAAGGTCGTTGCACTTTTGAAAAGAGGTGTCCTGGTCAAAAAAAGTTTTTCCATTCCTTTTTCCGCGTAAACCCCCGGGATATTGTTTACTTTCCGGTCTACATTAAATGCTGGGTCTTTCCATACCTGATACCCAAGCCGGGAGAAAAGGCGGATACATATATCTTCAAAGGTGAGATCCGAAGGCAGGGCCAGTATTCGGTATCCCTGGCTTTTTAAGGCGTCAAGGGCACTGCCGTAAACGCTTCCCGAATTGATTAATATATCAGGGGCGTGGTCATGGGTGATTCTGCCCAAGGGGACAGTCATCTGTACTTTGTTAAAAGATACGGGGAAAAAGACCTGGGGGTTATAGGCGTAGGGTGTGTCGGCCAGGAGAATACGGATCAATGATTCCTGGGATTCGGGCACATCCTTCATGGTCTGTGTGTTGAACGCTTCATTGGCACTGAGGATATCACTGAATTTTTTAAATTCTATATTCTTCCAATGGGCTTTCATGGCAGCAACAAGATCAGTATCCATCATGACCGCTTCAGTGGCCTCGGGTCCAAGCAGCACGGTTTTTTTTCCTGTTTCGTCACTGATGACCGGTGTTATTGATAAGTCTATGGATTGAGGCTTGCTACCTTGGCTGCCGGGTGGGAAAAATAGTGTCCCCTGGTGCATGAGGCGACCCTGAATAAGCTGGGTGTAGCGTTTTAGGTGTGCCAATTGCGCCATGGAAATAGGTTTTGACGTATGGGAGGCTGTTGGTTTTTCTTCACGCGTGATACCTGCCGGCGGCGTTTCTTTTTTTCCCATGGCAATGAAATTGTTGAACCAGGGCTGGGAAAGAATTGAAGGATCAGGGATTATAATGCTTGCCCCCTGATAGATATAGTTGATGTTTTTAATGTCCTGATTCAGGTGAAGTACGGCTTGCTCCCCTACCTTGGACACATTGCCCCTTGATGTTAAAAATTCTTTGGAAAGCAGTTCAGATATGGTGTCCCCGGCTTTGACTTCGTGTTTGTGAGTGTGCCGGGATACGGTGTCGGGTGTAATTTGTGTGGAAAACGCCAGCACCGGTACCTCCACAATGCCGTTGTTGTCCTGTTCGTAGGCGCTTTTATCAACCTCTTTAAGGGGTATCAGAATCCGGCTGCCGGGAGAAATGGCATCAATGTTGCCGATTTTGGGATTGATATGTTTAAATATTTTTAAAAACAGCGGGAAGTCCGATGCGGATATTTCTCCTTTCTGACGAAAAATTTTATACAGCCATTCATTCTTTTGGACCAGGTAGGGTTCGCACAGGTAAACCCGATCATCGTAGGTGAACAGGGAATATTTTTTAAAACTGGTTTTCACCCCCGTTGCTGAAAAAGAGGCGCAAGGGGTGAAAAAAACCAGTATCACCGGGATAACAAAACGTCTTATTATGATGGCCCGGAAAGAAGACATAATAAATCAAAGCCCTAAACGGGCAGCGATTTTTTGGGAAACATCTTTTACGAATTTCTGGAACTGGGATGACCCAAGGGGTTTTTCCTGGGACGGAATTAATTCAGGATCATCGGGTGAAACAAAATCCGGTAAATTAATAAACCGGCTGTCAGATGAAATGCCGTAGGCGTCAGCCAGTTCACCCTTAAAATACAGGTCCTGGAAACCTGAGAATTTAATGGCATGTGCCGTGGCATCCAGAATCACGGTTTCGCTATCATCCACAAGGTTTGATGCTTTTGCCTGGACCATTCCTGCAAGACACTCACCACCCTGGGTGCAGGTGATATGCCCGTTCTGGTTGGCCGTAAGCTGCCAGTCCATGATCTGTTGCTCTTTTACCTGGACCACAAAAACATTTCTGTGACCGCTGGCTGCATCATATTCCCGGGCGATCTGGATCACCCGGGGCATGGATACGGGATTTCCGATCATGGCTGCCTGGGCAACACTTGGCTGGGTCTGGACCGGCGTAAATTCACGCTTGCCCTCATCGGGTTCAAGATAGTATTTGTATACCGGATCTGCATGTTCGGACTGAACTCCGATGATCTTTGGCAGTTTATTGATGATGCCGATGTCGTAAAATTTTAAGAAGCCGTTCATGACCGCTGAAATATTACCGGCATTACCAATGGGCACCATGACCACTTTTTTATCCATATCCCAGTCAAAATCCTGGGCAATTTCATAGGAGTAAGACTCCTGTCCCAGTATCCGCCAGGCATTTTTGGAGTTGAGCAGTGCCACAGGATAACTTGAGGACAGGTGCTCCACAACTTTCATGCAGTCGTCAAAAACCCCTGGGATTTCAAACACCCTGGCACCGCTTCCCAAGGGCTGGGCCAGCTGGGCGGATGTGACTTTTTTATGGGGCAAAAGTACGGCTGATTTTACTTGGGAGCCCAGATAAGACGCATAAAGGGCTGCCGATGCCGAGGTGTCACCGGTGGAGGCGCATACCGCGATCACCTTGGATACCAGTCCCTGGTCAATAAGATATTTGATGCTGGACAGGGCAGATGCCATGCCCCTGTCTTTAAATGAGGCGGAGGGATTTTGACCGTCGTTTTTATAATAGAATTTTACCCCGGTTTCTTCCTGGAGCCTGGCGTTGGCCTCCACCATGGGGGTATGACCTTCGCCCAGATAGATGATGGACTCAAGGGGGATGCTGGGGCCGATGAATTCGTGGTACCGGTAAATCCCTTTAAGGGCAGGGACCTTAAGCATTTTGCGGTAATCAAAGATTCTTTGCCAGGTTTCGCCTGAAATGGCCTTGAGCTGATCTTTGTTTCGGTCATGGATCAGCAATACCTGGTTGCACGCCGGGCATACGTATAAAAGTTTTTCAATGCCGTATTCGGCACCGCAGCCAAGGCATTTATAGTACATTTCCCCCTTGGGAGAGGGGATGATATGGGGTCTGATATCTTCTGGAAACAGATCAAGATTCGTGTTCAATTACTTCTAAGCCTCCCATGTACGGTACCAATGCCTTGGGCACTTTGACGGTTCCGTCTTCCATTTGATAGTTTTCAAGAATTGCTGCAAAGGTCCTGCCCACGGCCAGTCCGGACCCGTTCAGGGTGTGGCAGAACTCAGGTTTTTTAGCGTTTTCCCGTCTGAATCGGATGTTTGCCCGTCTGGCCTGGAAATCAAGACAGTTTGAACATGAGGATATCTCTCTGTATTTATCCTGGCCGGGCATCCACACTTCAATGTCATAGGTTTTCGTGGCGGAAAATCCCAGGTCCCCGGTGCACAGGGTGACCACCTGATAAGGCAGGTCCAGTCGCTGGAGAATGTCCTCTGCATTGGCCAGCAATGATTCAAGCTCATCAAATGAGGTCTCCGGTGGGGTGATTTTAACCATTTCCACTTTGTTGAACTGGTGCTGGCGGATTAACCCTTTGGTGTCTTTGCCGTAGGAGCCTGCTTCGGACCTGAAACAGGGGGTAAATGCCGTGAATTTCATGGGCAGCTTGGATTCATCCAGGATTTTTCCGGCCGGGATGTTGGTCATGGGCACTTCTGATGTGGGAATCAGGTAGTAATCCCAGCCCTCAATTTTAAAGAGATCTTCTTCAAATTTGGGTAACTGGCCTGTGCCGGTCATGGTTTCCTTATTTACGATAAACGGCGGTAAAACTTCTTTGTACCCATGCTCTGCGGTGTGAATATCCAGCATGAAATTAATTAAAGCCCGCTCTAAACGCGCGCCTGCACCCATATACAAAGGAAATCTGGAGCCAGCAAGTTTTGCTGCACACTTAAGGTCGAGAATGCCCAAGTCTTCGGCGATGTCAGCGTGATCCTTGATCTGAAAATCAAAGGACCGGGGGGAACCCCATGTCTTTTCATGCCGATTTTCAGTGTCATCCTCGCCCATGGGGACATCGTCATGGGGCAGGTTGGGAATATGAATAAGGAACGCCTTGATCCAGGCCTCCAGTTCATTGAGTGTTTTGTCCATTTCCTTAATTTGCTCAGAAACGCCTTTCATCTTATCTATACTCGGCTGGGCGTCCTGGCCGGATTTCTTCATTTTGGCTATTTCATCAGAAACAGTATTTCTTAGATGGCGTAACTCTTCAATATCAACTAAAAGGGCTTTTCTTTTTTCCTCATTCTCAAGAAATGGGGAAAAATCAATGTTTGCCCGACGTTTTTTCATGCCCTGGACAACAGTATCCAGGTCGTTTTTAATCAATTTTAGATCAAGCATGTTTGATTTTTGTCCTGCATGATTATAGGGTTGAAGGGTGGCTGGTTATAATATTTTCACAATTATATTCAGATAACACGGGCTATGTAAACAGTCAATGATTATTGCCGGTTGACAATTGCCTGACAGTGTATAATATTTCTCAAAAAATTTACTGTGTAATAATCTAAGGAATGCGATTATGGATGAAGCTAAAAGCGGTAAGAACAGTGTATTAAGCCAGGTGGCTGAGCGTATGGACGCCTTGTCCCCGGAACAGATTGAAGAAAAATACAATATTATTGAAAATAAATTGTTTGAATTTGCAAATTTTTTAGAATCCCATCAGGTGTTCCTGTACTCGCCCGGAAGTAAGGAAATTCCTACTGAAAAGATCATCCGAAAAGCCATGGAAATCGAGAAAAGTATTATTCTGCCGGTATTTACGGATGTTAAGAATACTTTTCTTTTGTACAAGATCAGTCATTTTGACAAGGACCTGGTAACCAACGCCCATGATATGCTTGAGCCTAATCCGGAGCGGTGCAAGAAAATAGCCTTGGATGATGTGGATATTGCTATTATCCCGGGCCTGGCCTTTGATGACAAGGGTGGACGCATGGGGTTCGGGAACAACTACTATTCAAAGCTGATTACAAAATTACCTGAAACCTGCCGTAAGGTAGCTTTGGCGTATGAAGAGCAGATTGTTGACCAGATTCAGATGGAATCAAGAAAATATACGGTGGATATCATTATTACCGATACCCGGGTAATTTATAAAATATAGTAACACGGAAGGCAGGCATTAAGGGACTCGGAAAAAAGATGCCACAGATTTTGCCCCCAATTTTTTTTGTGAGTCCTTAAATTAAGTGTCTGAACGAAAATCTGGAAATTTTGTCGAATACAAGGCGGACGGGAATTTTAACCGCAGGCATATATTGAATATTTCGTGGATTAAGGTTTTCGCCCAACGAAGTAATCGGCAAAATTTACGGTTTTCGCTCGCGCACTACATATTACCAAGCGCACACCTGAATGCCTTCAGGTCTTCGGTTTTTCCCATGACAATCAGTGTGTCGCGGGGGTGGATAATGGTTTCAAAATGGGGGGCAAACACCATGTGGTCTGATTTTTCTTTGATTGCGATGATGATCAGGTTGTAATTTTGCCGAATACCGGAATCCTTAAGTGGTTTGCCCGCATAATCCGATGTTTCCGGTACAAAAGCTTCTTCAATCTGTATGGCATCGCTTTCCCGGGACAGTGCTGTGTTCAGAAAACTGGAAACCGTAGGGCGCAACAGTTTCAATCCCATGGAAACCCCACCGATATCATAGGGGGATTCCACCTGGTTGGCACCGGCCGCATAGAACTTTTTTTTCACCATTGGGCTTGCTGCCCGGGCCATAATATAGATGTCAGGGTTGAGTTGTCTGGCGGTGAGTACCAGGAACACATTCGCCGTATCCGTTGCAAGGACTGCCACCAGGGCCCTTGCCCGTTTGATTCCGGCTTTTTCCAGGACGTCCTCGTTTCCGGCATCTCCGATGATATAGTGAATTTTATCTTTTTCCAGGATCTCTTTAAGCTCTTCACTTTGTTCCACGACAACGATGTCCTGGGTATCTTCGCCCACGAACTTGCACAGCACCCTGCCGATGCGACCGTATCCGCAGACAATGTAATGATCTTTCATTTTTTTTATTTTGTTGTTCAAGCGCTGTCTCCCCAGCATGTTTTTAATTTCACCATCCACCACCGAACTGATGAAAACGCCGCATAGATACAGAAAGTATCCTACGCCTGTAAATATCATAAAAATGGTGAACAATCGTCCATTTCTCGATAAATCATGGATTTCCGAAAAACCCACCGTGCTCAGGGTAATGGCCGTCATATATGCGGAATCTAAAAGGCCCCAACCTTCAATGACCATGTACCCGACCGTGCCGAGTATAAAAAATAGGACCGCGATAAATACGGTTATTTTCATTTTCAACGTTTTATCCATGGCATTTTATTTACTTTTAGTGACGTCCAAATGCAAGGGAAAGATGAAAGACGGCTAATTACCATAACGGCTTGGATTGCGGGCTTTAAACTCGTTTTCTAATGCTTGACGGCCCCGGCGGTTGCTGATATTAAAAGACCATGACCGACGAACCCACAAAATTTTCGCGCTGGCGCAGGGATATGGTGGAGAAACAGATTATTGCCAGGGGGATAAGCGATCCTTTGGTAATCCAGGCCATGATCCAAGTGCCCCGCCATCTTTTTGTTAGTGAAGCCCTGGTGGACAGCGCCTATGGGGATTTTCCGCTTCCCATCGGTGAGGGTCAGACCATTTCCCAGCCTTTTATCATTGCCGAAATGACACAGGGCCTGACCCTGACAGGCCAGGAACGTGTCCTTGAGATCGGCACGGGTTCCGGTTACCAGGCTGCCGTGCTGTCCCGTATTGTCTACAGGGTGTATACCATTGAACGGAACAATACCCTATATCTGCAGACCCGGAAATTGTTTGACCGCCTGAAATATCATAATATCGTAACCCGCTATTCCGACGGCACCCAGGGCTGGAAAGCTGAAAGTCCCTTTGATGCCATCATTGTTACGGCCGGGGGCAATCGGGTTCCTGAACCTTTAGTTAACCAGCTTATAGAGGGTGGGCGACTGATCATGCCCGTGGGGGGGCTGCACTCCCAGGAGCTTTTACGTATTGAAAAAACCAGCACCGGCATTAGGACTGTCAATTTGGGTGGTTGTCGTTTTGTCAAGCTGATCGGCGAACACGGGTGGCCAGCGTAAGTGTTTGGACGCAAAAGCCCCCATCTGCAAGGTGCAGAGGGGGCATTTTGCGTTCAAACACGTTACTGCTCAGGCTCTATTGACGCTTGGCATCTGATTAACTCACCTGAATATGTATTGAGGTAAATTTCCATGTCATTTTTTTCTTCTGCTACTTCGGCAACCATAAAAGAGTTGCTCATGGGGTTTTGCCTGGGCGTTGCCAATATCATCCCGGGGGTTTCCGGTGGGACTTTTCTGCTGGTCTTCGGGATATATGAACGGGTCTTTTTAATTCTGAACCAGATCAATAAATCCTTTGTCCTGAAGAGCCTTGAACTTGTCCGTTCCTGTTTCAGGCAACCGGTCCATGGGCTTAAAAATGTTTATGCATTTTCCAGGGAGACCCGTTTTTTTTTCCTGTTTAAACTTGCGGCCGGAGCCGCCGTAGCCATTTTTGCCTTGTCCAGTCTGATGAAATACCTTTTGCTTCACCATTTTTGTGTAACCTATTCACTTTTTTTCGGACTGATTTTGGTTTCTATCATTATTCCGGTGAAGATGCTTAAGCGTTTTGATACCTGGGCTGTGCTTTGCCTTCTGGCCGGAATTGGCATTACTGTGTGGGTATCAGCCATGGTGAATCCCTATGACAAGATCAAGATGAAGTCCGATCATCTTGCCCGAACCTTGCAGACCCAAGGCACTTTTGCGGAAGGTCAGGGGGGGGCTGTACCTGAATCGGGGAAAACCGTTTCAACGGTCCAAGGTTATTCTTCCGGAGATTATCTGTATATTGCACTTTGCGGTGCCCTCGCCATTTCCGCTACTGTGCTGCCGGGGGTCAGCGGCTCCCTTGTACTGATTTTAATGGGCACCTATTTTGACGTTATTTCAGCTATTTCCGAATTAACGTTTTTTCATTTGGAAACGTTTATTTTTTTGGGGATATTCGGCCTGGGGGTCATCTTCGGCGGCCTTTTGTTTGCCCGGCTGGTCAGCTTTGTCCTTTTTCGGTGGTATAATGCCACCATGGGCTTTTTAGGCGGGCTGATGGCAGGCTCGTTATACGCTTTGTGGCCCTTTAAAAAGACCGTGTTCATGGCGCAGCAATATGTGAAACAGGCCGGGGAAGTCATCTGCCTTGAAAATGTGGCAATTCAGACCAATATCAATGTTCTTCCCACCCAAGATGATCCGGTGATCGCAGCTGTTGTTTTCTTTATCCTTGGCTGTATGATCATGATGCTTTTTGTCGGAAAAGAGGCAGCCGCTTCGGCCGCAGGGCGGTAACTTTCTAACATTTCACCATTGTTTTCGGAAACACGATCCATGATGACCCACGATGATTTTTTAAAAATAGAACAACAGTTTTACGCGTATACTCGGCCCTTTGTGGACAGGGCCAAAGATTCCTACCCTTTTGTGCTTAAGCAGGAACATACTGCCCGGGTCTGCCGGGCCATGAAAATGCTTTGTGCATCCCTTGATCTTGATGGCCCGAAAACTGCGAGGGCCTGCGCTGCTGCCATGGTTCATGATATGGGGCGGTTTCCTCAGTTTGCGGTCTTTCATACCTATTCCGATGCCCGTTCCAAGAACCATGCAGCCTTAGGGTGCCGGGAAATAGTGAACAGCAACATTCTTTCCCATTTATCCGTTACAGACAAGCAGTTGATTCTGCGGGCCGTGGCCCTGCATAATCGTCCCCGACTTTCCGGGAAGTTCGGGGGTGATTTAAGCCTTTTGGCCCGCCTGCTCAGGGATGCGGACAAGATTGATGTTTTCAATGTAATGAAAAACCATTATCTGAATCCGGATTCAAGCCGCGGTTTTATTACATATAATTTGCACGATGACGGCAAAATACCGGAAGCGGCTGCCCATACACTTCTTGAAACCCGGCAGAACGACCTAAGCTATGTCAACACGCTCAATAATATGAGGGTTTTTCAGGCCGGAATGGTTTATGATTTAAATTTTCCTGCCGCTGCCGCTGCTATCCTGGATCTGGAAGTCATTCCTGTCCTGTTGGGCGGTATTCCATCCTCACATTTGATTACCAGGCTGGAGCAGGCGCTTTTGGAACATTTGAAATCTCTTGCCGCACAAAAGTAATGGCTATTTGCTAAGAACGCCGGTTAACTCCTTCTGGTTGAACCGATAGACGGAATTACAGTGATGACATCGAAGCTCCAATGGAAAAGGACCGTTTGCCAGGATATCGGTATGGTCTTCTTTGGGTAGGCTTTTAAGGTGACCTGCCATTCGCTCCTTTGAGCAGCGGCAGTAAAATTCCACACGGGAACTGTCCAGAAACCGAGGTGACAGGTCCGAAAAACCGGCCTCAATGATGGATTCCGGTGTCTGATTCCGGGCAAAACGGTTGCCTAAATCGTTGATTTTCCGGAGCATGGTTTCGGCCCGGGCAACGTTGTCGGGTTGGGCACCCGGCAGCGCCTGTAGAAATATGCCACCGGCACCGGTAATGTTTTCATTTTCATCAAAGGTTACGCTTAGGCTGAATCCGGAAGGCGTCTGTTCCGAGGTCAGAAAGTATTCGGCCAGATCTTCGGCAATGGAGCCGTGGACCAGAGCAATCTGACCGGTATAGGGGCGGTTTGTGTCCTCTATGTACCTGGTCACCGACAAAAAACCGGCCCCATAAAGGGTGGACAGCCATTTGATTTTTTCCGGATTTTTTATTTCAATGGGGTTGGCCTTTAAATATCCGCGGATCTCCCCGAATGCATTGGCCTCCACATCAAGACCTTTTATGGGGCCGGAACATTGGATATTCATTGCAATCCGGTCCCGGCCTTTCAGGGGGGCGCTCATCAGGACAGCGGCAATGTATGCCTGGCCGAGAACCAGCGTCTCCAAAGGCCCCAGATCATGGTTTGCCTGCATCTCTTTGATCATCCGGGTGGCATGTACCACTACCCCTTTGATCTGGTCATCCGCCATTAAAAAACGGTACAGCCGTTCTTTGGCCGAGGCCTGGAACTGGGCTTTTACATCATGGTCAAATACATCTTTTTTTATCATTTTTTGATTCCCAAAAGTAATTTTACCAGATTATTATAAGACTTGATTTGTAAATGTAAACCACTGGGAATACCAGGGTACTTGCATGTAACAATCAGGTTGGTGAGGCATGTTTTTGTTCGATATGGGTAAACAGCTCGAAGGGACGTAATTCGTCATAAATTGAGGGTTGCTATTTGTTTAAAAATCGCGCTATTGTTCCTTTATCATCAATATTCATTCATTTTTTATAAACGACCACGGGCCGTCCCTGGTCTATCAGCACCCAGGCTTCGGCCCACAACAAATATAGAAAACTGTGTAACCTACGCAAATATTTTTATTTTCGTTGTGGGCTGAACCGGGGTGAAGAACCAAATCAACCCATAACTGTTATATACTAAATATTTCATATCAAAGGAGGTGATAAAATAATTTTAAAAAACGAACATATATTTTTTTGAAATCAAGTCACGTTGCGTTTTGTTGATTTTTCTAATGACAATCAGCGTCAAGAAGTTGATGAACAGTATGAAAGGAGTCCGTTATGAAAAAAATTATTTTGACTATCAGTGCTATTTCTACGTGTGCTATCATTGTTGCCGTTGCATTTGCTCAAATGCCATCCCCTGACCCGGATGCGCTCTGGACACACATCACTAAAGAATCTCCTTATACAAAATGGTCTTTTTGGCCGGATCACCAGGGTATGCAACCCGGACGTGCGCCCCATGGTCCTTTGCATAAAGTATATGTAAATGACCGGGCGTTAGAATCAACGCAGCCGCCTGTCCAATATGGTTCCATCGCCGTAAAAGAAAACTACGGCAAGGATAAACAACTCAAAGCGATCACTGTAATGTATAAAGTAGCCGATTATAATCCGGATGCGGGGGATTGGTTTTGGGCGAAATATTCACCTGATGGCAAGGCTGACAAATTCGGGAAGCCAACGGGGTGTGTCGGATGTCATGGCACCAGGGCAAAAAATGATTTTATCCTTGTCCATGAGTTTAAATAAAAATTGACTCTCAGGTCCATTGTCAAAATAAAATAGTCCATCAGCTTGTCTTTTAACCTGCTCTCTGTGTTGCGATAACGGATACATATTTTAATATGCTTGTATTGGCATGTCTTGATGGTGACTTGAAATCCGGCGCATCTGTGGCAGATTTAATTGTGACCATGGGCCTTATTTTTCTCATTCAAATTCGTATGTTTTCATTGAGGCACTTCAATTATCGATCTTGTGGAAGAAATTAAAGCTGTCACTACATAAGTTTATGGGAGATTGAATTAATGCTTTATATTCACCCGGTACTTCAATTTACGGGCATTTTATTTGCGCTTTTTGTTTTCAAGCTGGGAATCGCAAGATTCCGAATGATCCACTTAAAACAAAAGATGCGTTTTAACTGGAAACAGCATGTTCGTTTTGGCATTAGCGCAACAATAATCTGGTTGACAGGTATTTTCGGCGGATTATATATTGTGAAAACAAGCTGGTATAGCTTCATGATTACCGGATTGCATGCACAAATTGGATTGCTGATGATACCATTTATTATTTTTGCTCTCGTAACTGGTATTTATATGGATAAAAATAAAAAAAAACGAACTGTTCTCCCGCTTGTTCATGGCGTATTCAACACAGTTATGTTAATTCTTGCATTCGTGCAGATTTATACAGGAATTGCCGTTTATCGGACATATATATTAGGGCTTTAGGCCCATGGTAAAAGAATGCCGGGGATATCTATGATGCTTGTTTCCAACCGGCAATCAACTTGTTTGGCATCATAATCAATAGAAAAAGGAGAAATGTATGAATAAGTATGGCGCAGAGTTTTTTGGCACATTCTGGTTGGTTCTCGGTGGCTGTGGTAGCGCCGTTTTAGCGGCTGCTTTTCCAGATGTTGGTATCGGACTGCTTGGCGTATCACTGGCATTTGGCCTCACTGTCCTTACGATGGCCTTCGCCATTGGACATATATCAGGCTGCCATCTGAATCCGGCGGTTTCGTTTGGTCTTTGGGCAGGTGGACGTTTTCCGGCAAAAGAACTGTTGCCCTATATTATTGCCCAGGTATTGGGCGGCATTGTCGCAGGGGGGATTTTGTATCTGATTGCCAGTGGTAAGGCAGGGTTTGATCTTTCCGCAGGGTTTGCTTCCAATGGCTACGGTGCCCATTCACCGGGTGGGTATAGTTTGTTCGCTGCATTGATCACTGAAGTGGTGATGACCATGATGTTTCTTGTGGTCATTCTTGGTGCCACAGACACACGGGCACCACAAGGTTTTGCGCCTATTGCAATTGGCTTGTGCCTGACGCTCATCCATTTAATCAGCATCCCGGTAACAAATACTTCCGTGAATCCTGCGCGCAGTACTGGTGTCGCGCTCTTTGCAGGCGATTGGGCGATTGCGCAGTTGTGGCTTTTCTGGGTGGCCCCGATTATTGGCGGTATACTTGGCGCTTTCGTCTATCGTTTTATCGGCAGTGAGAAGCAATAACAGTAAAATTGCCTGATACTCTGCCGTCAGGGTGCATAACATGCCGTATGCCCCGCAACAGCTTGTTGGGAACAGCATCAGCTAAAGTCGTCCCGGGCCTGGTCCAGGCGTTTGTACTGAACCGCCTCAAGAACATGGGATTTAAGTATATCTGGGGCGTCTGCCAGATCAGCGATGGTTCTGGCAATTTTTAATATGGAGGCATAGGCCCGGCCGGACAGGTTAAACTGTTTCATGGCTTGTTCAACCACCCGGCGGCTTTGGGTATCCAAGGGACAAAATTGCTGCAAAAGCTTTGGACCCATGTCTGCATTGGAAAAACACGTTGTTCCTGCTTTTTTAAACCGTATAGCCTGGATGTCCCGGGCCTTTTCCACCCGTTTTCGGATGGATTTGGACGCCTCCCGGTGGCCGTTAGCCGTCATTTCATTAAAGGACAACCGGGGGACCTCCACAAGGATGTCCATCCTGTCCATGAGTGGACCTGAGATTTTGTTTTTGTACCGCTCTATTTTTGCCGGGGTGCAGGTGCATTCCCTGTCCGGATTGGTGAGGTTGCCGCAGGGGCAGGGATTCATGGCCCCCGCCAGCATAAACCGGCATGGATAGGTGGCCTTGGCGTTGGCCCGGGCCAGGGTGATGACGCCTTCCTCTATGGGCTGGCGCAGAACCTCCAGCACACTGCGCCTGAATTCAGGCAACTCATCCAGAAACAGTACGCCGTTATGGGACAGCGTGATTTCCCCGGGTTTAGGCACTGTGCCACCGCCCACAAGGCCGGCATCGGAAATGGAATGGTGGGGGGATCTGAAAGGCCGTGCTCCCAAGGGCTGATCCGGTTCCCGGGACACCCCGGCCACCGAATATACCTTGGCAATTTCCATGGCCTCTTCAAAGGAGGGTTCGGGCATGATCCCCGGCAGGCATTTGGCCATCAGGCTTTTTCCGGATCCCGCCGGACCATTGAGCAGGATATGATGGTGGCCTGCTGCCGCCACTTCCATTGCTCGTTTTACATGGGTCTGGCCCCGGACATGGGAAAAATCGTTTTCCAGGTCTGCGCCGTCGGTTTCCAGAAGCAAGGACAGATTCGGTTTCAGGGGTGCAAGGTTTGCCTTTTCTGCCAGAAAATCCACCACCTGGCTCAGATGATCCGGGGCCAGGACTTCGATGTCTTTAACAAGGGCTGCTTGGGCACCGTTCTCTTTGGGTAGGATAATGCCTTTGAATCCATTGTCCCGGGCGGCCAGGGCAAAAGGCAGTGCGGCCTTTACCGGCCGCAGGTAGCCGTCCAGGGATAATTCCCCGGCAAACAGCCAGTCTGCAGCGGTCGATGCCTGGAATAAACCCTGGGCACAAAGAATTCCTAAAGCCACAGGCAGGTCCAGGCCTGTCCCCTCTTTTTTGAAATCCGCAGGTGCCAGGTTCACCACCACTCTGTCCATGGGGAAGGTGTATCCGGCATTCTGCAGGGCAGACCGGACCCTGTCCCGACTTTCCCGGACTGCGGTCTCGGCTAATCCCACCATGTTGAATACCGGCAACCCCAGTGTGATATCCACCTCAACATCCACAATAATGGCCTCAAACCCGTTTGCTGCACAGGACTTCATTTTTGCTATCATAAAAGGATCCGTTTTAAAAAATCTAAAATAAAGGAAAAAAATGAAACTCAATCCATTGAAATTATATTAAATTGTCAGAAAAGATCTACAAATCGAATATTTTTCTCATTTGTTTTGCTTTGTATTTTTAAATCAGCTATATATACCACGTTTTATCGTATTCAGACAATTTGGAACGGACAATGAATAGTTTTTATAATCAGCAAACCATCGCCGAAAAGGTGACCCTTTCGGGGACTGGCGTCCATTCGGGTAAAAAGACAAATTTGACCATCCGGCCGGCCGAGGAAAACCATGGGATTAAATTCCGGCGTCTTGATCTTCCCGGGACTCCTGATATACCGGCTCTTTTCAAACTGGTGGTGGATACCAGCCTTGCCACGGTTATCGGAGATAATGGTGCCATTATTTCCACCATTGAGCATTTGATGGCAAGTTTTTCAGGCCTTGGCATTGACAATGCCCTGGTGGAGGTGGACGATTATGAGATCCCCATCATGGACGGATCAGCCCGGGCATTTACCCAGGCGATAACCGACGTGGGCGTGGTGGAGCAGGGCAGACCCCGTCACCTTTTTATTGTGAATGAACCCATAGAAATTACGCAAGGTGATAAATGGGTCAGGGTGGAACCGGAACCTTGTTTCAGAATCTCCTGCACCATTGAGTTCGACCATCCGCTTATCGGCTTGCAGAAAATTGTCTATGACAGGGCAGAACATAATTTTGAGCAGGAGATCTGCGGTGCCCGGACCTTTGGGTTTGTGAAAGATCTTGAATTGTTGAAACGATTCAGCCTTGGCAAGGGCGGAAGCCTTGACAATGCCATTGTGATCGATAATGATAAAATTCTGAATAAGGGCGGGCTGCGGTATCCGGATGAATTTGTCCGGCACAAGCTGCTGGATTGCCTTGGGGATTTTTCCCTTCTGGGAATGCCCATTCAGGGGCATATTATCACCCATAAATCCGGGCATCACCTGAACCATCTGTTTATAAAAAAATTTCTTGATGAAAAACAGGCCTGGGAAACAGGTCCAGCAAAGCGCTGATCAAAAACTTAATACCGATGATAATTAGAGGTGCGGTTACAAAATTTTTATGTGCAGTTGTCTTTTCTATCACAGGCATTTTTTTTATTGTCCCGGATAGCGCGTTTGCCCATGACAATGCGGTGCTCTCCCATATCAAACTGGCCAACACCCGGGATGATCTGTTTGCTTATTTTAAGGTGGAAAATGCCTTTAATGAAAAAAATACCCAGGCCATCGAGAATGGCATTTCCACTTCGTTTACATTCTATGTAAGCTTGTTCAAGACATCAAGCAGTCTGTTTGACAAGAAGATTACCGATATCAAAACCCGTGCAACGATAAAATACAACTCCATGAAACAGGAATACACGGTTGTCTGCCATTGGAAGGATGCTCCTGCGTTGATCACAAAATCCTTTGATGAGGCAAAGACCTGGATGACCGAAATTGATAACCTGAAGGTGGTGTCCCTTAACCGGCTGGTAAAAGGAGATAAATACCAGATCCGGATCAAGGCGGAACTTGAAAAAGTCACGTTGCCCCTGTCGTTGCACTATGTTTTATTTTTTGTTTCTTATTGGGATTTTGAAACTGACTGGTATGTGATTAATTTCACGTATTAACCATCAGCCGGCAGGCATGGCATCTATGACCCAGACAATTCAGGACACAAGAAGAAAACAGTCCGGCCGAAAAAGAGAAGGCGTTGTCATTTTATGCCTTCTTTTGGCCGTTGGGGTCCTGACGGTGCTTGAAACCCGCGTCACGCCCTTTGACACGGGACTGCCCCTGTCATCCACCGTGCTGATGTTCACTTTGATAAACATCAACCTGTTGTTGCTGCTGACCCTTCTGCTGCTGGTTTTCAGGAATCTTGCCAAACTCTATTATGAGAGAAAAAACAATATCCTGGGTTCCAAAATAAAAACCCGCCTGACCGTTGCTTTTGTTGTGCTGGCCCTTTTGCCTACCACCGTGCTCTTTTTCTTTTCCATCCAGTTTATCTCTACCTCTATCGCCTTTTGGTTCAATGCCCCTGTGGAGCAGACCCTGGATGCCTCTCTGGCCGTGGGGCAGACCCTGTATGATTATGTTGAGGAAAAAAATGCCTTTTTTGCCAAAAGGGGCGCGTTTCAGATTCATTCCCGGGATCTGCTCAAACCTGAAAATCAGGAGAAACTCAGCCGGTATACCCAGGTAATCCAGCGGGCCTTTAATCGTCATGCCGTAGAGATTTACACATCGGGTGCCCAGCGGGTCAGCCTCTCTCTAGCCAGCGAGCTTGAGAATATGCACTTTGGGCTGCTGACCACCACGGAGTTAAGGGGGATCCCGGATGGCAGTGTCAGTCAGACCGTCTACCAGACCATGGACCAGGGGGAATTTCTACGCACCGTATGCACCATCCCCTTTGACCTATCACCGAACAAGGCTGCCGGATTTATTGTGATTACCACCCTGATGGCCCCGGATCTGTCTGAGAATTTAAAATCCATTCTCAAAGGCGTGGAGGAGTACCACCAGCTCAAATTGACAAAGCGACCGGCCCAGATTTCTTACTACATTGCGTTGTCCATTGTGGCGCTTCTTGTTGTGTTCTGTGCGGTGTGGTTTGGATTCCAGATTGCCAAATCCATTACCATTCCCATTATGAAATTTGCCGAGGGCACCCAGCGGATCATAGACGGTGACATGGATTATCAGATTGATTTCAAGACCGACGATGAGATCGGTACCCTGATTAAAAGCTTTAACTCCATGACTCGCCAGTTGGCCGCTGGCCGCCGGCAAATCGCCCTGTCCGAAAGCATGCTTAAACAACAGAATGTAGAATTGAAAAAAAGCCGCCAGTACATTGAGATCGTTCTACAAAACATCTCTGCCGGTGTTGTCTCCATGGACAATCAGGGAACGATCACCACCATGAACAAAGCTGCCGAGTCCATGCTGGATGTTAACAGCCATGAGATTCTTAATAAAAATTTTAAAAAAGTCCTGACGGAGGAGTATTTGGCTTTGGCCAATAAGATATCTGAACAGGCAGAGGAGGGGGGCACCCATTTCAAGATACCGATCTCTGCCTCCGTAGCCGGCGTACCCAAGCATTTTTCATTGAACTATACCGCACTCAAGGACGATACCGGTCAAAATCTGGGGGCTGTACTGGTGTTTGATGATGTGACGGAACTTGAAAAAGCCCAGCGATTAGTTGCCTGGCGGGAGGTGGCCCGGCGCATTGCCCATGAGGTAAAAAATCCGTTAACCCCCATTAAGCTGTCTGCCCAGCGCCTTAAACGAAAATACGGCAAAACCATTGATGATGAGGTTTTCACCGGATGTGCCGATACCATTGTGGAGCATGTTGATCTGATCCGGAACCTGGTAAACCAGTTTGCCGCCTTTGCCAAATTTCCGGATACCAATTTTGCTTTGGCCCGCATTGAGAATATTATTCTTGAAACCGTGGCCCTGTATAAGGAAGGGTTGGAGCAGGTGGACATCCAGACCCGTTTCAGGGACAATATTCCTACCTTGAAACTGGATCATCAGCATATGAAGCAGGCCTTTATCAACCTTGTTGACAATGCGGTTTACGCCATAAACAAAAAAGGCACCATTGTGATTGATCTTTCCTATGACCCCATTCTTAAAATTGTACGCATTGAAATAGCAGACAATGGCAAAGGAATTTCAGACAAGGAAAAGACCAAATTGTTTGAACCCTATTTTTCCACCAAGAAAACGGGCATGGGACTTGGGCTTGCCATTGTAAACTCCATTATTTCAGATCATAACGGCGTGATCCGGGTCCAGGACAATCAGCCCAACGGCGCCAAGTTTATCATTGAACTGCCTGCCGAGGAGGCCTAATGCCAAAAATTGAGGCCCGGCAGATAGTGTTTTAATAAAAAAAACCGTGTTTTTTTTGGGGGGGTATTATAAGGACATGCACTCTTCTAACGAGCTCTCCAAGCATTATATATAGAAAGGATTTAAGACTATGTACCCGGCAGTTTTGATTGTTGATGACGAATCCACCATTATTGATTCACTGGAAGGGATTCTTTCCGATGACGGATTTGAAGTGATTCATGCATTCAACGGATACGAAGCCCTGAAAAAAATTGACTCCCATTCCCCGGATATTGTGCTGCTGGACATCTGGATGCCTGGTATGGACGGCATTGACACCCTAAAGGAGATCAAACAGCATCACCCCAGTCTGCCGGTGGTCATGATCACAGGCCACGGGTCCATTGAATCTGCCGTGGATGCCACAAAATCCGGCGCCTTTGACTTTCTGGAAAAGCCTTTATCCATTGACAAGGTGATACTCAGCATCAACAATGCCTTGAATTTCAGAAAACTTGAGGAAGAGAACCGGTACCTTCGTAAAAAAACCATTGAAAAAAATTCCATTACCGGCACAAGTCCGGCAGTTCAGAAACTTTACGGCGAAATTATGGCCGCAGCGCCCACAGATTCCTCCATCTTGATTACAGGTGAAAACGGCACGGGCAAGGAGATGGTGGCCCGTACCATTCACCAGTTCAGTAAACGTCCCGAGGGTCCTTTTATCATTATCAACTGTGCGGCCATACCCGAAGAGCATCTGGAATCCGAACTGTTTGGCCATGAGAAAGGGGCCTTTGAGGGAGCCACAGCAAAAAACAGAGGCAAGTTTGAATTGGCTGCCGGCGGTTCCCTGTTTTTAGATGAAATAGGGGATATGAGTATCAGCACCCAGGCCAAAATGCTGCGGGCTCTGGAATCCAAAACCTTCCAGCGCATCGGTTCCAGCCGTACCCTGCACATGGATGTGCGTGTGATCACTTCATCCAATAAAGATCTTGACCTGGAAATCAAAGAAGGCCGGTTCAGAGAAGACCTGTTTTTCAGGCTTAATGTCATACCAATTCATGTTCCAGCCTTAAGGGAACGGATTGACGATCTGCCTATATTGGTGGGCTTTTTCTTAAGTCACCTGGCTGAAAAATCATCGTCACCTAAAAAAACGCTGTCCAAAGAGGCACTTGAGATTTTAAAACAATGGCATTGGAAGGGAAATGTCAGGGAACTTAAAAATTTGATGGAGCGCTTGTCTATTATGGTGGAAAGTGACGTTATTGGAAAAAAGGATATTCCTGCACCTTACAATCCTGATATTAAAACATCGCCTGAAACAGGTGAAGTCCGTAATCGGATTTTTAACATGGAAAAATTGGATCGGGCAAAAGCAGCCTTTGAAGCGGAATTCATCCGTTCCAGGGTGGATCGGATGAACGGGGATCTCCAGGCGGCTGCCAAAGAGATGGGTGCAAGCCTGAACCTTGTTAAAAAAAGAATATCTGACAGCTGATGCGTATTATCAGTGGTGCCTGCCGGGGCAGGAAATTGGTTCAGATTCAGGGAAAGGATATCCGGCCCACCTCGGACCGGGTCAGAGAGGCCTTATTCAATATTCTTGGCCCCGGTATCCGAAGAAAAAGGGTGCTGGATATGTTTGCCGGTACCGGGGCCTTGGGTCTTGAAGCCTTGAGCCGGGGGGCTCAGTCTGCCGTATTTCTGGATGCGGCTCAATCTTCCTGCAATGTGATCAAGCGCAATATTGACCTATGCCGAATGGCGGATCATGCCCGGATTATCTGTCATGATCTTATAAACGCTTCGTTACCGGTATTTCATCAGCCCTTTGATCTGATTTTCATGGATCCGCCGTATAATAAAGGGTATTCGGGGCAGGTGCTTGGAAAACCAGGGTTTTTTGACCTTCTTGCCCCCGGGGCAATTATCATTGTGGAACAGTCTGCCAAAGAAAGCCTTAACTATCCCTTAAACAACCTTGACAAATACCTGGAAAAAAAATACTCAAGGACAACTCTTACATTTTTGCGGAAATCCGCCACAGACGACAAGGATGCGTATGATTACCCGAAAACGGACAATTGCCATTTACCCCGGTTCCTTTGATCCCTTGACAAACGGACATCTTGATGTCATCAGACGCGCTCAGGAGATTTTTGACCATGTGATCGTGGGTGTGCTGTACAATTCGTCTAAAAAAACACCGTTTTTCTCCCCCGAGGAGCGCATCTCCATAATCGAGGAGTGTTTTGAAGACCCATTGGTCGACCTGGACCCCGCAAGGATTGAGGTGGAGACCTTTGATGGGCTTCTTGTTGAATATGCCCGAATGAAAAATGCTGTGGCTATTATCCGGGGTATGCGGGCATTGTCTGATTTTGAAAGTGAATTTCAGATGGCGCTGATGAACAGAAAACTCAATAGAGAGGTCCAGTCTGTCTTTCTTATGACAGGATCGCGCTGGATTTTTACCTCATCGTCCATCATTAAAGAGGTCGCCCGGTATGGCGGGGATATTTCCGATATGGTTCCCAAACCGGTGGAACGTAGGGTAAAGGAAAAATTTGATGATCTCGTAGAACGTAAAAAATGGCAAAATCGATTTCAATAACAGCCATGGGCTGACTTGGTTTGTCAATACCGAGGCTCAACCCACAACAAAGCATGAAAGTAACTTAGCAGCTTATTGGTACTTTCACATAAATATAAACGGGTTACATTAGTAAAAGGATATATTGACGTGGACTTGTGGCAGCTTCATATTTTTGTTTCCGTGGTTGAGAAAAAAAGTTTTTCCAGAGCGTCAGAACAGATTCATTTATCCCAGCCCACAGTGTCCACCCATATCAAGGAACTGGAAGCTCATTTTCAATGCCGCCTGCTGGACAGGCTGGGCAAGGTGACCGAGCCTACCCGGGCTGGCGTGATCCTCTATGACTATGCCAAACGGATGCTGGCACTGAAACAGGAAACCCATTCCGCCATGCTGGATTTTTTAGGGCATACCAAAGGACAACTGATCATTGGCGGGTCAACCATTCCGGCCGGGTATATCCTTCCCAGGATGATGGGGGCATTTAAAATTGCTTTTCCGGATGTATCCATCCATATGACGGTCGGGGATACCGGCCAGATGACCCGGGCTGTCAAAGATGGTGAACTGGAACTGGGCTTGGTGGGTGCAAAAATCAATGATCCCGATATTGTCCAGGAGAAACTGATTGAAGATGAAATGAAACTTGTCGTGCCCTCCGGTCATGAATGGGCGGATAGGGAAAGTGTAACCTGTAAGGCGTTGCTGTCCCAGCCATTTATTGCCAGGGAACAAGGGTCTGGTACCTGGAACACCGTTCTCTCCGGCATGGAAAAGGCAGGGGTTGACGTATCCCGGCTTGAGCCTGCAGTGACCATGGGAAATTCCGTTTCAGTCATTCAAGGCATTCTCAATAATGTGGGTATTTCCATTCTCTCCACCATTGCGGTGACCGAGGAGCTGGCCCGGGGGCGGCTGCATGCCCTGAGTGTTGAAGACCTTGACCTGTCCAGACATTTTTATCTCACCCTGTCCCGGAAGAGAACCCGATCTCCGATATGTGAAAAATTTATTCACTTCTTAAAAGACCAGATCTGATTATTTTTCGGCGACAAACAGATTCAGCGCATCAATAAATTCGGGGTCCTGTTCATTCATTATTCGGAGTACGTTTTTATGAACCCGTTTTTTTAGTTCCCGGAAAATACCTCGCTTTTTGTCAAACCCTGCGGCAAATGCCATGGCTTCTTTCATCATATCTTCCTGGTTTTCACAGGCTTTGACAAGCACATCGGCGTACTCAAGATCCACTGCGGTCATCCGCCGGCCGGACAGAAGCATTTGATTGAACAGGTATTCGGGTATCGCCTTGCGCACCAACGCGATCATGCCGGGCAGAAAGGGAATGCTGAGATCCACTTCGGGAAAACAAAAAAATCCTTTGTCTTTTCTCATGAATCTGAAATCGCAGGCACAGCTTAAAATGGCGCCGTTGCCAAAGGCATGACCATTGATGGCAGCGATTACGGGTACGGGAAAAAGCAGCAGGCGCTTGAACACATCGTTCATTCCATACATGAAATCAATGACATCCTGCCTTTGGTTGGTCACTAATCTTTCACCGATCCATTCCACATCAATACCCTGGGAAAAGTTTTTTTCATCCAAGGCGGTAAGGAGCATTGATTTCACTTGCGCATCCGCCTCTACCTGGTCAAGACATTGATTAAAATCCTGCGCAAAAATTTTGTTCATCCTGTTGGTAGCGTTGCACATCAAAACGATTGCTACCGTATCTTGTTTTTTCCATTCAACAACGGCCAATACGGGCTCCTGTTAATTAAAAAAGTCTTAGAAATGTAAACATTGTTTACATAACATAAATTAAATAATTTCATATTTCAAGGGGCTAAAACTTCATTGACAAGCCAATCGATTTCTGACAAGCTTCTTGAATACCGTATATTTCGGCGCAAAATCTTTATGCCAAGGAAGACGCCATGATTTTAGGATTAGATGTCGGAGGCACACATACAGACGTTGTTTTTCTCAGCCAGAAAGGTGTTCAAAAACATGTAAAGGTGCCCACCCAGCCGGACAATTTGTTTAAAAGCGTTCTTTCAGGTTTTACTTTGATTCTTGAGGACGTTGATCCGGCACGCATTGAGCGGGTTGTTATCTCCACCACCCTGACCACCAATGCCATTGTTCAGCAGACCGTGACACCCGTGGGCATGATTGTTTCTGCCGGGCCGGGCATAGATCCTGAAAATTTCAGGACTGGAGAGCACTATTATGCCGTGGGTGGTTCCATCAACCACCGTGGTCGGGAAATAGAGCCGATCAATGAGATGGAAATTCAGGTTGTAAGTGAAAAGCTCAAAAATGCGGGCATTGAATATGTGGGGGTTGTCAGTAAGTTTTGTGTCAGAAATCCTTCCCATGAAATTTTGATCAAACGGATGTTAAATAAGCAGTTTAAGCATATTTTTCTGGGGCACCATGTTTCCGGCAATCTGAATTTTCCCCGGCGCATTGCCACCACCCACATGAACGCGGCCGTATATCCCCTGCATAAAGACTTTTTCCAGGCCGTTGAGCAATCCCTTGAGGAAATGGGGCTTACCGTACCCATTCAGATTCTCAAGGCTGACGGCGGCACCATGACATTGAAAGCATCAATGGATTTTCCGGCCCAGACGGTTTTGTCAGGGCCTGCAGCCAGTATCATGGGAGCTATTCCCTATGCGCCTGAAGGGCATGATGCCGTTGTTCTTGATATTGGCGGGACCACCACGGATATTGCATTTCTGGTGGATAAAACCCCATTGCTTGAGCCTGTGGGCATCCAGCGCGGGGAATATAGAAGTCTTATTCGGTCTTTGCGAACGGTTTCTAAAGGTATTGGCGGCGACTCGGCCTTAAGGGTCAATGACGAAGGCAATCTCTCTGTTGGACCGGATCGTGTGGGGCCGGCCATGGCCTTTGGCGGCTCTGTACCCACACCCACGGATGCCCTGGTGGTTTTAGGGCTCATGAAAGCGGGGGATCAGGATCGGGCCCGGCAAGGCATGGCGTCCATTGCAGATCAGCTGGGCATGGAAGAAAAAAAGGCTGCAGAACATATATTTAAAATTTGCTGCAACATCATTTTGAAAAAAACCTTTGAGATGATAGACGCGTTGAATGCCAAGCCCGTTTATACCGTTCATGATTTCCTTGAAGGGTACAAGTTCAGTCCGGACACGATTCTTCTCATGGGCGGACCGGCAAGGTTTTTCGCCGAGAAAATCCAGGATATGTATCAGCTTGAGACCATTGCCGTCCCCTATGCACCAGTGGCAAACGCCATTGGTGCAGCCCTTGCCCGGACCACCTGTGAGGTCACGGTGAATGCCGACACCGAGCAGGGCGTCGTAACCGCCCATGAAGAGGATTTTGCTGAGCCTGTTTCCAAATCCTTTTCTAAAGAAGATCTGGTGGAAACCGCTTACAGCCTGCTCAAGGACAAGGCGGAAAATGCAGGTGCTGATCCCGATAATCTCAACGAGGTGGAAGTGGTGGAATCCCAGGAATTTAATATTGTGCGCAATTTTTCTCCCAAAGGAAAAATTTTTCGGACTAAAATTCAGCTTAAACCCGGCCTGATACATGGGTATGAATTGATTCTTAACCAGCAGGCGCTGGACAATTAAAGGGGATACCATGTTAAACGCACCTCATAAAACCGGGCTGGTCTTTTTTCCTGCATTTGACTGGGCCATTGACCCCACTCATCCCGAAAGGGAAGAGCGGCTTTTGTATACCCAGGACCAGGTCACCGAAGAAGGGGTTTTTGATGTACCCGAAATTATAGAGTACAAACCTGAACTTGTAACGCCCCAAGATTTACAAAGAGCCCATTTCTGTGTGCCTGATGAACAGACCGTTACAACCGAATCCCATTTGATCTCTGCAGGCGGGGCCAAGGCCATTGCCAATGCCGTTATGTTAAACGAGGTAAAAAACGGCTTCGCCTTGGTCAGACCGCCGGGGCATCATTCCATGCGGGTGACCCACGGGGGACGAGGGTTCTGCCATATCAATATCGAAGCGATCATGGTGGAATATATTCGTTCCCAGTATGGTGTCAAGCGTATTGCCGTCATTGATACGGACTGCCACCACGGGGACGGGACCAATGATATTTTCTGGCATGATCCTGATGTGCTGTTTATCTCGTTGCATCAAGACGGCCGGACCATGTATCCGGGCACAGGCTTTCCCAATGAACTGGGCGGTCCCAATGCCAAGGGGTCTAATTTGAATATCCCGCTTCCGCCGTGTACTTCCACCAAAGGGTATCTCTATGTTATTGAAAATTGTGTGCTGCCGGTCATCGAGGCGTTCAAACCTGATCTTGTGGTGAATTCCGCAGGCCAGGACAACCACTACACAGACCCTTTGACCAATATGAATTTTTCGGCCCAAGGGTATGCGCGTATGACCTCTATGCTTAAACCGGACATTGCGGTTCTTGAAGGGGGATACGCAATTGAAGGCGCCCTTCCTTATGTCAATTTGGGCATTATCCTTGCCATGGCGGGTATCGATTATTCCGGCGTGGTGGAACCCGATTATGACCCGGAAAGGCTCAAGCAGTCTGTGAGTATTACGGATAAAATAAAAAAGACCTGCGATCAGATCATGAACTACTGGGATCAACGGTATGAAATGAGAGAAGCTGCCGGTGAACCCGGTCAGATTAAGACCCGCCACCGTGAAGTCTTTTATGACACGGACAATATTTTTGAACGTCAGAAAGAAAAAATACGGGTATGCAGGGATTGCGGCGGCAGTTTTGAGGTGGATTCCACGGCTACGCCGGGAAATCATGTTTTGGGTGTTCATATCCCCATCAATGCCTGTAAAGCCTGTCGGGAGCAGGGCTATGAATTCTATGAGCAGGCGGATAACACCAAATACCAGCGCATCTATCTCCAGGATCGGACAACGGATGAGTATGAGGTCAAGCAGTAACAGCCTGTCGAAAAGTAAAAAGATGAACAGTTCCCCGTTGCTGGATAATTTAAAAAAAAGATCCCTTGTCATGGAATTGACAAGGGATTTTTTCCGTTCCATGGACTTTATAGAGGTGGAAACCCCACTTCGGTGCCCATCAATCATCCCCGAAGCCCATATTGATCCGGTGACATCCCAGGGCGCATATCTGCAAGCCTCACCGGAGCTTTGTATGAAACGGCTTTTGGCCCGGGGCGCAGATAAAATTTTCCAGATTTGCAAATGCTTTCGAAAGGGAGAGCGCGGTCAGCGTCATTTGCCCGAATTAACACTTCTTGAGTGGTATGCCGTCCATCAGACCTATGAAGACCTCATGGCGCAGTGCCAAGGCCTTTTGCGTCATATCGCACAAGGCTTGGATTCACCCAAACGCCTGGTCTATCAGGGCACTTCCATAAACCTTGCTGACGCCTTTGAGCGGATGACCGTTGCCGGGGCCTTTGAGCGATTTTCTGATGTCTCTTTGAAACAGGCCCTTAATACCGGGCAGTTTGATGAGATTATCAGTTTTGACATTGAACCCCATTTAGGCACCTCCCGTCCCTGTTTCCTCTATGATTACCCCATATCCATGGCCAGTCTTTCTGCGGCTCATCCTGAAAAACCGGATACTGCCCAACGGTTTGAGATGTATGTCGCAGGCATTGAACTGGCCAACGGATTCACGGAACTGATCGACCATGAACTTCAGAGAAAACGGTTTGAAACGGAAAATGAGTTGCGCATCCGCCACGGTAAGGCAAAACTGCCGCTGCCTGAAAAGTTTTTATCCGATCTTGCCTTGATGCCGCCTGCTGCCGGCATTGCCCTTGGTATGGACCGTCTGGTCATGCTGTGCTGCGATGCCCCGGATATTGAACAGGTTGTCGCTTTCCCGCCCGAGTTGCTTTAGAGCCTGTTTAAAAATAGATGAATCGCCTGCAATCCCATGAAAATGGCCCCAATCCCCTCAAATTTTAGGCCAATAGTCCGGCTATTAACAGAAAATTTGAGAAAATTGGTTCTCATTCTCATGAGATTTTGCTTCGATCCCCTAATTTTTAAACAGGCTCTTAAGGCCCATGGTCAGAATTAAATAGCCCACCGGCCTAAGGACAATACTATTTTTTATGCTTTGATACATGCTCATCACTTGATTCTTTGCATGGGCAGTTTTCGCAGTTTCCTGTGCATTTATGG
>Ga0193964_1000183_pt1 | contig 30366 bp, 16 predicted proteins | sample FB_7_MG_FD_140323 | JGI IMG/M metagenome (GOLD analysis project Ga0193964, IMG submission 140323) | Microbial mat bacterial communities from the Broadkill River, Lewes, Delaware, United States - FB_7_MG | ecosystem: Environmental > Aquatic > Freshwater > River > Microbial mats | place: USA... | reverse complement strand
TCTGCTAGCTGGATTATACCATCCATTATCAATTGCTACTTGTTTATAATTTGAAGAATATTTATAGTCAGGATTGCCTTCTTTAATCTCCTTAATAATACTCCAATTAGGAATAATAGCTACATGGTCATCAGGTACACGCTGAGCGGCCCATATCGCACCAGGTTTACCACTTTCAGGAGTCCAATCCTTACCAACACTATAAACTTCAAGCACCCAAACCTCATTCTTATCAGCTATACAAAGACACTCCGATTCTGGTCCACATGATGGTAAAAAACCATACTTTTCAACTAATGACGTGATTAAGTCAATAGCCTCCTTTGCAGTCTTACAACGTTGCAATGCAAAAGCCTGAGCCTGTTCTATTGTCATAATTTGTCTAGCATTATCCTCTATACCAAATTGCAATTCTTTTCTCTGAGAAAGAGTACTCTCTGCAATAGATAACTGAAATTCATTCATATGAGAATAAGCAGAATGAAAATACGTATATGTCTGACGAGCCTGAGGAATGTAACCTAAAATATCCCCATAAGTACCAAAAGGCTTCGTTGCATCTTGTAAGCCATAATACACTGGCGCCATATCTCCCGCTTTGTATTTCTTTCCAAACACAACATGCACTCTACAATCAGGACCACAACCAGTATGTGAGGTCATTATAGAGCCATCCTTTGACGCTTTCTTTCCTACAACAATGTCTGTACAAGCCATCCCCATATACGGAATAGCTAAAATCAATAACAAGTAATATAATTTTTTCATAATAATTTATCTAAAAATAAAACCTTCATTTAATTCATCTGCAGAATCAAAATAAAATTCATTTTGTCCTGTTATAAATGCAGTTCCAGTAACTTTGGGTACTACAGCCTTATAATCTCCATAAGTTGTTTCTTCAACAACTTCAACACTCATAATTGTTCCTAAAATACTCTCAATTGTTATCTCATCGTTCATATCAATCTCACCCTTTGCATAGTGAATAGCAGCACGACCGCTAACTCCAGAACCAGTAGATGATCTATCAACCTCTCCATCTGCAAATACACACACATTACGAGTATGATTACCCAATAAAGAATCACCTATGAAAATTGTTCCGTATAGGAAACTTAAATCCTCTTCAAAAGGATGATTAATCTTAAAATTATCCATTACTGCATGTTTTATTCTTCTTCCGTAATCAATAATCTTATTATAATCCTTCGTCTCTAGTCCTAAATCCAACTCATGAACATCAACATATGCGTAAAAAGCTCCTCCATAACCTATATCAAACTTCACTTTTCCTATTCCCTCTATATCAACAATCTGGTTTTCGAGAAACATAAAAGAAGGGACGTTTAAGAAAGATACCTTTTCAACTATTCCGTTCTTTCTGAAAGCCTGAGCTCTTATCTTTCCTGGAGGAGCATCAATAATTAACTTAGGATTTTCCTCGGTTCTTTCTATCATCTTAGTATCAAGAACAAGCTTAGTTAGTGCAATAATTGCATGACCGCACATTGTACTATAGCCTTCATTATGCAAAAAGAATGTTCCAAAATCGGCATCTTCACTTACCGGCTCTGTTATAACTGCACCGTACATATCAGCATGACCACGAGGTTCAAACATTGTACCTTTTCTTATATAATCAAGATTATCTCTGAAATATCTTCTTTTATCTAATATTGTATTTCCTTTAATTTCAGGTAACCCATCAACATATACTCTTAATGGTTCACCTCCTGTATGAAGGTCTATTGTTTTTATTTTTAACCACTCTTTGGGCGGTTGCCACTTCCAATTTTTTATCATAACTACTAGTTTACAATTCAACTTCCGTTCCTTTTCCTAGCTTTACCGCATTATTATACAGATAATCAGCTACTACAACATCAAATAATGCCATACCAACAGATTTAAAAAGAGAAGTCTCTTCTACAATATCTTCTTTATCATTAACAAACTTATCAATATTTAATATCTGAGATTCATTTATAAGTTTTTGGGCTAATGGCTGAGATAAGTCACCACTCTCACTACTTGCAAAAGGAGTGTCTACATATACATTCTTCAATAATGGATACAAACTATCAGGGAATTCCCTCATATTAGGTTTATAAGAACCAATACCAATAAAATGCTTCGCTTTTAATAAATCTTCATCATTAGGTAGAACCGCCTTTGTTGAAGATGTTGTACATATTACCACCTCGGAAAGAGATAACATTTCTTCTACAGAATCTGAAATATGTATATCAACATCTGGTAACTTTTTTAAAAGTCTATTCTTAAAATCGACAAGAACTTCTTTGTTAAAATCGTAAATATTAATTCGCTTAATATTACGAACTGTACATGCATATAACAACTGATAAAATCCCTGCACTCCAGCACCAACTAATCCCACTGATTCCACATTGTCAGGAGTCGTGTATTTAATTCCTACTCCTCCAACAGCTCCTGTTCTATACCCAGTAAGTGAAGCTGCATTTAATACAGCCAAGGGCTCTCCTGTTTTGTTATCATTTAATACCATGACACCATTAATCACAGGTACACCAATATTCGCATTCTCTTTATTTACAGTTACCAATTTGGTTCCAAAACAAGATTCAACAAAACAAGGCATAAGTAATAATGTAGTATCATCAGAATGGACATGCATCCTGTCAGGCATCAAATATTTATTATTATAATGAATACAATAAGACTTTTCTATACTCTTTAATACATCCTTACAGTCTATCAATTCATCAATATCTTTTGAACTTAAAAATAGCATAGCTTTATGTTATTTAGTTTACAAACTAGATGAATAATTCTTTACGTGCATAAGCACACTGTCTTTAGAAATTATGTTCTGAAGATTATAATAGGTGGTATATAACTAACAAATCCAGCACTCATACAATCCTTTGTATGATGTGTTATAAAGCAGATCAAATTTGTTAATAGTATTCATTACTTAAATTATTATGCATTAAATGTATGAATAAAAGTCTGAAAGACAAATGAGAACTAATAGATTCTTTAACTTAATTTTAACAAATAACAGTGAATTCTATCATTATATTTGTTAGGAAGAGTTTTTATTTAAGATATATAACATGAAAAAAAGAATCTTATTATTTCTAATCGCTATAACAGCAACTACTAGTTGTCTGTTTGCCAGTACTACTCCATTATGGCTTAGATATCCAGCTATATCTCCAAATGGAAAAATAATTGTATTTGAATACCAAGGAGACTTATATAAAGTTCCTACTGAAGGTGGTCAAGCAATTGCTTTAACTTCTAATCAAGCATATGATTTTAATCCTGTATGGTCACCAGATGGTGAAAGTATTGCTTTTGCATCAGACAGATATGGGAATTTTGACATCTATACGATACCTGTTGAAGGAGGTACTCCTAAACGATTGACATATTTCTCTGGTTCTGAAATTCCTTCTAGTTTTACACCTGATGGTAAAAGCATCTTATTCTCAGCTAAAATATATGACACAGCAGAGAATGCCATGTTCCCATCTGCTGGCGGAGAATTATACGCCATCTCTACAGAAGGAGGAAGAGAACAGCAAGTGTTAACTATTCCTGCTCCATTTGCAGTATACTCTAAAGATATGAGTACTCTGATATTTCAAGATAGAAAAGGATACGAAAACAACTGGAGAAAACACCACACTTCAGCAGTAACAAGAGATATCTGGAAATATGACACAAAAACAAAGAAATATACTCAGTTATCTGATTTTAATGGAGAAGATTTAAATCCTGTACTTTCAGCAGACCAAAAAAAAGTATTATTCCTTTCTGAAAAGTCTGGTTCACTGAATGTTTGGGAAATGGATATAAACAATCCATCTAATAAAAAGCAAATAACGAGCTACGAGAGACATCCTGTTCGTTTTGTGAGTACTTCCAAAAATAATACAATTTGCTACTCTTTCGACGGTGAACTTTATACTAAAAAAGATAACAGTAAAGCCCAAAAGGTAAAAATCACTCTATATAAAGATTTAACAGAAAACCCTGTTTCATTCAATACTTCAAGAAGTGGAGCAAGAGAAATGAGCGTATCACCAAATGGTAAAGAAGTTGCATTCATTATACGAGGTGAGGTTTATGTTACTTCTACTGAATATGGTACTACAAAGAGAATTACAAATACTCCTGAACAAGAACGTTCTGTTAGTTTCTCTCCTGATGGTAAAGCTATAATGTATTCTTCAGAAAGAAATGGTAGTTGGAATATCTATCAGACAAAAATTGTTCGTAAAGAAGAAAAGCACTTTTGCAATGCAACACTTTTAAAGGAAGAACCTATTATTATTATTCCAGAAGAAACTTTTCAGGCACAATATTCTCCAGACGGAAAAGAAGTTGCCTTTTTACAGGAAAGAACTACTTTGAAGGTTATTAATCTAAAAACAAAAAAAGTAAGAACTATTCTTGATGGTAAATGGAATTACTCCTATTCAGACGGTGATCAATATTACCAGTGGTCTCCTGATGGCAAATGGTTTTTAACAAATATTTATCCTCATACTTTATTCATGCCAGACGTAGCTCTTATTAGTTCTAATGGCAAAGGAGAACTTAAAAACCTTACAGAAAGTGGATATTCTGACTCTAAAGGGAAGTGGTCACTTAAAGGTAATGCAATGATATGGTTCACAGACAAACAAGGATACCGTAGCCATGGTAGTTGGGGTGCAGAAGAAGATGTCTATGCAATGTTTTTCAATCAAAAAGCTTTTGATGACTTTAAATTATCTAAAGAAGAAAGAGAGCTTAAAGAAGAATTGAAAAAAGATTCTAAAAAAGAGAAAGCAAAGAAGAAAGATCAAAAGGACAAAAAAAATAAGGACAAGAAAAATAAGAAAGTAAAAGATCTGAAACTTGATCTTAATAATCTTGAAAACAGAATAGCTCGCTTAACAATAAACTCTTCTAATATTGCTGATGCCCTTCTTACACCTGATGGAAAGAAACTTTTCTATATGTGTAGTTTTGAAGGTGGAGCTGATCTATGGGTTCACGATTTCGTAAAACGCTCAACTAAAAAGCTTATTAAACTTTCAAGCTGGGGTGGCAACATGCAATTTGATAAAGATGCAAAGAACCTATTCTTTATGTCAGGCAGAAACCTAATAAAAGTTAGCGTAGCTTCAAATAAAGAAAAGTACATCTCATATTCAGCTGATTTTACATTAAATAAAGCTGCAGAAAGAGCTTATATGTTCGAGCATGCATGGAGACAAGTTGAGAAAAAATTCTACGACCCAACAATTCATGGAATTGACTGGAAACAATTCAAAGAAGACTACAAAAAGTTCTTACCATTCATTAATAACAACTACGACTTTGCTGAAATGCTTAGTGAATTACTTGGTGAATTAAACGCATCTCATACAGGATCAGGCTACAGAGCTCATATGCGCAATGGTGATTCTACAGCTCGTTTAGGTGCTTTCTTTAATCACAATTACGATGGAGATGGTTTATTAATTTCTGAGATTATTGAAAAAGGACCTCTTACAAAAGCTGACTCAAAAATAAAGAATGGTACTATTATTAAGAAAATAGATGGAGTTTCCATTGTAAAAAACAAATCATATTATCCTCTATTAAATCACAAAATTGGCAAAAAAGTTCTTCTATCTCTATACAACCCTAAAAACAAAAAGTCGTGGGAAGAGGTTGTAAAACCAATCAGTACTGGTCATCTGAATTCTTTACTATATACACGTTGGGTTAAACAACGCCAGGCTGATGTTGAAAGACTATCTAACGGTAAAATTGGTTATGTCCACGTTCAAGGAATGAACTCTCAAAGCTTCAGAAAAACATATTCTGAAATGCTTGGTAAATATGGTACAAGCGATGCAATTATAGTTGATACCAGATATAACGGTGGAGGTTGGCTTCACGACGACTTAATTACACTATTGAGTGGTAAACGCTATGCCGACTTCGCTCCTCGCGGTCAGTTCATGGGGTCTGAACCAGCAAATAAATGGCGTAAACCATCAGCCGTACTTATTTGTGAAGGTAACTATTCAGATGCTTGTGCATTCCCTTATGCATATCAAACACTGGGTATTGGTAAACTTATTGGTATGCCAGTTCCTGGAACAATGACTGCTGTTTGGTGGGAAACTCTTATAGACCCTTCATTATATTTCGGAATTCCACAAGTTGGTGTTAAGGATTTAAAAGGTAATTATATTGAAAATCAACAGATAGAACCAGATATTAAGATCCGCAACAGCTACGAGAAGGTCACTACTGGTGATGATCAACAATTAAAAGCTGCAGTTAAAGAACTGCTTAAAGAAGTAAAATAGTAAGACTTAATTAATACAATCAAAATTAAAAGGCATTCCACTTCTGGAATGCCTTTTTTATACCATAAAACTAAATATATTCCCAAATTATTAATTTAAGATAATATAAATTATTAATTTTAGACCTCATTACAAACACCATCAATCACACAAATGATAATGAAGAAAATAATCACATTAATTATTGCAAGCATATTAATATTTTCTGCCTGCCAACAGACTAAAAAATCAAAGTACAATCTTGATTTAGAAAAAACGAGTATAAACAACCCACTACCCAATCAGTGGTTTAAATGGGGAAACGGATACACAGTTTCAGTTGACTCAACAACAACCCATAATGGAAGTAAGTCTATACTCATTTCATCAGAAAAAAATAGGACAGCTCAATCTTTTGGATGTATTGCAAATACTATTCCTGCTAAGTTCAAAGGTGAAAATATTGAAATTAGTGCATACATAAAATATGAAAACATAATAAATGGTTATGTAGGTTTACTACTACGCATAGATAACTCTTCAAACACATTACAGTTTGATAATATGGCTAAAGAACACATAAACGGCTCATCAGACTGGACAAAATATTCAATAAAACTACCTATACCAGAAGAAGCAGAGAATATCTACATCGGGGCACTAAACACTGGAGAAGGGAAATTATGGGTTGATGATTTTAATATCTTAATTGATGGGAAAGATATCAGTTTAGCAAGAAATAAAGACATAAACTTAGCAAAGAAAGATCATAAATTTGATAAAGGTTCTTTAATAGATTCATATAATCTATCAGAAAATAATATTGAGAATCTATCATTACTGGGAAAGATTTGGGGTTTTCTTAAATATTATCATCCCAATATAGCTAAAGGCGATTATAACTGGGATTATGAATTATTTAGAATTATATCTAAAATTAAAAGAGTCAAAACAAAAACAGAAAGAGACTCATTTCTAAGTGAGTGGATAAAAGATTTAGGCTATTTTGAAGAAGTAAAAAATAAAAAAACTAACACCAAAGAAATTAAGATGCATGCTGATTTAAATTGGATTACAGAATCAAATTTGTCAGAAAAATTAGTATCACAACTCAAAAAAGTTAAAAACTCAAAAAGAAAAATAAATAACTACTATATCAGTTATGTCCCAGGTGTGAATAATCCTATATTTAAAAATGAAAAGGCATATTCTGAAATGAAATATCCAGACACAGGATTCCGCATTCTATCTTTATTTCGTCTATGGAATATTATTCAATATCACTCTCCATACAAATACTTAATTAAAGAAGATTGGAATATTCTTCTTAACGAATTTATTCCTAAATATATAAATGCAAAAAACGAACTGGAATATAACCTTGCTGTACTTGAATTACTCACAAGAGTTAATGACTCACATACAAGTATGTATTCTGGAAAAGGAACCTTACGTGACTACTGGGGACATAATTATGCTCCTGTACATATTTCATTTATTGAAAATAAAGCTGTAATAACTGGATTTTCTGATAACATTCTTGGTAAAGAATCAGGTTTAAATATTGGAGATATAATATTAAAAATTAATGGTAAACGTACAGAGAATATAGTTAAAGAAAGACTTAAGTATACTCCAGCATCAAACCACCCAACAAAGCTAAGGAATATCGCTTTCAACCTGCCAAGAACTAATAGCAATAAAATCTGCTTTCAAATTGATAGAAATAATAGTATTAAAACTATTAATACAAATACATATCCACCTGAATCATTAGAGTCTTTAGACCAGTTTCAAAGAAAAGATACATGTTTTAAAATAATTAACAACAACATAGCTTATCTATATCCTGGCTCATTAAAAAAAGATTATTTATCAAAAAAAATAGATGAAATTAAGACAACTAAAGGGCTTATTATAGACTTGAGGTCATATCCACTAGAAAATATTTTATTTGACTTATGTGACTTTCTACTCCCAAGTTCAACTGATTTTGTCAAATTTTCATGTGAAAATAAACATAAAGCTGGTGAATATTTAATGACAAAATGCACAAAAGCAGGAAAGTCAAACAAGAATTATTATAAAGGTAAAGTTGTTATTTTAATAAATGAAATAACTCAAAGTAATGCCGAATACACAACTATGGCATTAGGCCTTGCACCAAAGTCCACAATAATAGGGTCAACAACAGCTGCAGCAGATGGAAATATCTCTCCGTTTTCTCTACCTGGAGGGATAAATACAAGAATTACAGGTATTGGAGTATATTATCCAGATGGTAGGGAAACTCAAAGAGTGGGAATAATTCCTGACATTGAATGCAAACCAACTATTGAGGGAATAAGATTAGGTAAAGATGAACTTCTTAAAAAAGGAATTGAAATCATAAATAACTAACAATATTCTTTCTATACTAACTTTATAGCAAGTCTGTATTGAGTTCGATAAGTAATTATTACTGTCTTAGTCAATAAGGACTTGTTTTATTACTTATCTCGAAGTAATTAGCTATCATATTAGTAAAATATTACCTTTGTAGGCGATTATTTAATAGACAATTATGCAGACAAAGATTTCATTAGCACCTTTACAAGGGCTCACAGACTTTATATTTAGAAATACATACGATAAGTTTTTCACTGGTATAGATGTAGCTTATAGTCCATATATCAGAATTGAAAAAGGAGAAGTTCGTCGTTCTAAACATAGAGATATTGAGCCTGAAAATAATACAGGATTAAAACTTATTCCTCAGATTCTTACTAATAAAGAAGAGGAGTTCATTTATCTTGCTAACAATCTTGCCGAACTAGGATACAAAGAGATTAATTGGAATCTTGGTTGTCCTTTTCCTATGGTTGCTCGTCACAATCTAGGTTCTGGAATGTTAAACAATAAGGAGTTCATTGATAACATACTTACTAATGTTTTAGATAAAATAAATTGCAAACTTTCTATTAAAATGCGTTCTGGTTACGAGAATGATAGTGATATTTTCAATATTCTACCTCTCCTTGACAAACATGATCTTACAGAAATAATAATTCACCCTCGTACTGGAAAACAAATGTATAAAGGAGATGTTAATCTTGATATATTTGAGAAATGTCTTCCTCTTTCAAAACACAACATCACGTACAATGGTGATATTACTGACCTTGCTTCTTACTATGAATTTAAAAAGCGTTTTGAAAATATAGACAGTATAATGATTGGTAGAGGTATAATTGCCAATCCATTCTTACCAGCTGAAATTAAGGGTATTGAAATTGATGGTGACAGAAAAGATCTTTTTAAACAATTTCACGGTGAATTACTAGTTGGTTATTCTGAATTATTGAATGGAGATATGCAGATTCTTAAAAGGATGCAGGCATTCTGGGAATATTTTTCTTTATCATTTACAGAATCCAGAAAGACATACAAAAAAGTAAAGAAAGCTACTAGTGCTGCTAAATACATTAATGCTGTTAATCAAATATTTAACGAAGAAGACTGGATTGCATAGATATTTTAATACATTTGCTATCAAATAAAAGAGAATTATGTTTCACTTTGGATTATTTTCAACATTCATTCCTTACCTTATTGCAGGCATACTGTACCTTATTGGTATGTCGCATTATGGAAAAGATTTTCTTTTTCCAAAGAAAGCAAATAATTCACAAGAGATAAATTTCTCAGAAAATGTATCTGAGAACCACCACCACGCTACATCTTTCTTTAAGGAGAAACATAGCGTTACAGATATCTATGTCAAAGAGAAACAACATCTCATTGATATTCCACAAGATACTATTATTAGATACACTCATATCTATTCAGTAAAAGAATCATCTTATAATTCTTATTATTTCTCCAGGCCTCCGCCAAGCATATCATAACTAACACTTTTGGGTTGTCAATAATAATTATTGAGTAGGTGCATTCATTATACCAATACACTTCAACCCACTCATATTTTTTCGAAAAAGAATAATTACATAGTTATGATTAAAAAATCAATAGTACTGGTATTTATATTGACCATATGTCAGTATGTATACTCACAAGACTACCCTGATTCTATATTTCAGGACAGTATTACAAAGAAGACTTTTAAGCTAGAAGAAGTGACTGTATCTTCTACTAAGGAACTTCATAAGTTAAAAGAATTACCTAGCTCTGTTTCTCTAATTTCAGAAACTAAAATTGAAGATAATAGGATTCAATCAATCAAAGATTTAAGTTCATTTATTCCTAATCTATTTATGCCTGATTACGGATCAAGACTTACATCCCCTATTTATATTAGAGGAATTGGTTCTAAAATCAATTCACCATCAGTTGGCTTGTATGTTGATGGTGTACCCTATTTCGAGAAAGCTTGTTTCGACTTTGATTTCACTGAAATAAAAAGTATTGAAGTTCTAAGAGGACCTCAAGGAACTCTTTATGGAAGAAATACCATGGGGGGTATTATAAATATATTTACAAAGTCACCAGAAAACTACACAGGCAGTTCTTTAACTGTAGATATTGGTGAATATGGATACAAACGTTTTGGAGCATCTACTTACAACAAAATAAACGATGCAATCTCATACTCTTTCTCTGCTAATTACAATCATAAAGGAGGATTTCACTTTAACGAAGGTACAAATGAATATGCAGACAAAATGGATTCATATAATGCTGCTACCAAAGTAATTGTTAAGCACAACAAAAACTTTAAAACATCCTTCAACATCAACTATCAGGGAAGCAAACAAGCTGGCTATCCATATGGTTTATATGACAAAAACACAGGAGAAATAGCAGATGTTAATTACGACAAATACAGCTCGTATGACAGAGATATGATTTCTGCATCTATATTCAATGAATACAAAACTGATAATGTAATTCTAAAATCAAGTACTTCATACAATTATTACGATAGCCGTCAGGAAATAGATCAAGACTTCAGTCCCGTTGACTTATACTTTGTAAATCACAACGAATACCAAAATATGCTTTCTCAGGAATTTACGGTTAAGTCAGATAATAAAAGAAAATATAAATGGATCGTTGGAGCTTTTGGTTTTTATCAATCAAGACTTTCAGTGTCAGACGTAGAATACGGAATGCCTGCTATAATGGGAATGATTAAAAGAGATCCTAGTCTGAAAGGAACAACATCTTATACCTATGACAAGAGCTATGATATACCTACTATTGGTGCTGCATTATTTCATCAATCTACTCTTGATCTGGGCAAATTTGCTTTAACTGCTGGTATTAGATTTGATTATGAACATTCTGAATTAGATTATTCATACTTTACAAATATTAACAATGTTAGTAGAAACATGGATAATAAAAGTGGTAAGCTAGAATATATTGAGATAATGCCTAAAGTATCTACAAAATATAATATAAATGATAACAACTTTTTATACGCTACAGTAGCTAAAGGATACAAGGCAGGGGGATTCAATTTATCTTTTGAGGTTTTAGAGCACATGTCATTCGATCCTGAATATAGTTGGAATTACGAAGCTGGAATTAAGACCAGTTTGTTAAACAAACACTTATTTATTAATCTTGCTGCATTCTATATCAATTGGGAAAATCAACAGATTTCTCAAACTGTACCAAGCGGACGTGGACGAATTCAAGTTAATGCTGGAGAATCGGAATCAAAAGGTTTTGAATTTGAGTCTAAGGCTATAATTATTGATAAGCTTGAGATCAATGCAAGCTATGGATATACTCATGCCAAATTTATTGAATATACTGATCCAAAGAAAGATGCTGACTACAGTGGCAAATATATTCCTTACATTCCTAAACAAACAATCAGCATAGGTATGAACTACAAGCAAGACATCAACTCAAAAATGCTTGATGCTATTAAGTTCAATGCTATGTACAAAGGTTTCGACGAACATTATTGGGATATCGAGAATAAAGTTAAACAACCATATTACTTTACCATTGATAGTAAAATATCATTTATAAAGAATAATTTTACATTTGATATCTGGGGCAAAAATATCACTAACACAGAATACATGGCGTACCATTTCTCTTCTATGGGCAAAGACTTTGCTCAAACAGGAAAACCATCGCAAGTAGGAGTTAGTTTAAAATATACTTTTTAAATTATTAACAAGGAATGAGTCAGGAGAAATTTAGGAAACTATCCACGCTACTGTCGCTATATATTGCACAGTCAATACCAATGAGTTTTTTCTCAACGGTAGTACCTGTAATAATGCGACAGGAACACTATTCATTGCAATCCATTGGTTTATTACAACTAATTAAACTACCGTGGATTCTTAAATTTCTCTGGGCTCCTCTTGTTGACAAAACAAGCAACAGCACCAAAGACTATAAACGCTGGATTATCTATTCAGAGATCTTCTATGCAGTAATCATCATTGCTACTGGCTTCTTTTCACTACAAGCCGATTTTAAACTAATTCTCTTCTTTATGGTTTTAGCTTTTATTGGTTCTGCTACGCAAGACATTGCAACTGACGCATTCGCCATTCTAAGTCTTAAAAAAGAAGAAAGAGGCATTGGTAATTCGATTCAGTCATCAGGAAGTTTTGTTGGTACACTTGTTGGTAGTGGAGTTATGCTTATAATTTATCATTATCTGGGTTGGCAATATTTGCTTATGGCTCTTGGAGTCTTTGTTATGTTAGCAACAGCACCTGTTTGTACATATAAGAAACTAGAAGAAAAGAAACCTAATGCTACTAGAGTTTCATTTAAGGATATTAAATACTTTTTTACACAAAAAGGAATTGGAAAAAGAATACTTGTCTTATCTCTTTTTTATTCTGGTATAATTGGTGTTCTTGCGATGCTCAAACCATATATGGTGGATTTAGGTTATTCAGTTAAGGAAATTGGTTTTATGTCTGGCATTTATGGTACGGCAATTGGTGCAATATCTACCTTTATCGCTTCTTTCCTTATCAAAAAGAAAAAGATTGTTGGCTCTGCCCATATTCTAAACCTTATGATGATTGCCACAGCCTGCTTCTTTTTATATCTCACATATATCACACCTGGTTTATTGAGTTTATATATTGGTATAACTCTGTTGTGGTCATGCTACGGTATGTCTACAGTTGTAGTTTATACTTCTTCAATGAATATTGTGAGAGAAGGGCGAGAAGGAACTGATTTTACAATACAAATTGTAATTACCCACCTTAGTAGTATGATTATTGCTATTTTAAGTGGTAAGATTGCTCATAATTTTGATTACCAAGGATTATATATCTTTGAAATAGCTATGGGAATTATTTCCTTTATCGTACTATTGTCTACAACAAGAAAGAAATAACATCATGAATATATCTAAAGAACTACTAGAAAAATATAATAAACCAGTACCACGATACACTTCGTATCCTCCAGCTAACTTCTTTAAGGAAGGCTTCGGACATGAAGATTATAAAAAGGCCATTATACAATCGAATAACGAAAAGCCTGAGAATATTTCTATTTATATTCATATCCCTTTCTGTCAGAAGATTTGTCACTATTGCGGTTGTAATAATTGTAATATGCGTGATTCAAAAAGCATTCGTGCTTATGTAGATGGCATTATAAAAGAAATGAAACTTACTTTTGAACATATTTCTAAGGATAGAAAAGTTTCTCAGATTCATTATGGTGGTGGTACTCCTAATGCCATTGAAGTTGATTATCTTGATGAAATTAATCAATTTATATTTTCTTCTTTCAAACTTATAGAAAATGCAGAAGTTGCTATTGAATGCAATCCCGCACATCTTACAGAAAGGTATATTGAAAGAATGAAAGAGGCTGGTTTTAACCGTTTTTCTCTTGGCATCCAAGACTTTGATAAAAAAGTATTAGATATCATTAATAGAGACGCATCGTACATTCCTGTTCCTGAACTTATTAAGTTATTAAAGTATAATGATAACAGAGTATCAGTAAATCTTGATTTCATTTATGGCTTACCTCTTCAGACGGTCGACAGCTTCAAGGATTCTGTTCAACAAGGTATTGATGCCGGTGCTGACAGAATTGTTACCTTCTCATATGCTCACGTACCTTGGGTTAATAAGGCTCAAATAATCCTTGAGAAGGTTGGTTTGCCTAGTGAACAAGATAAAATAAATATGTTTGAGGCTGGCTATAATCTTCTTTGTGAAAATGGATATAATGCTATTGGCTTAGACCATTATGCTCTAAAAACTGATGAATTAAGTAAAGCTCAAGCAAATGGTAACTTACACAGAAACTTTCAGGGCTACTGTACTACACGTACAACTGGTCAGGTTTACGCTTTTGGTGTTTCTGCAATTTCACAGTTTGAATCAGCATTTATTCAAAACACAAAAGACATTGAAGAGTACCTACATTTATTAGATAGGAAGAAACTGGCTTGTAACAAGGGTTATATACTTACTAATAATGATAAAGTTATTAAAACCATCATTGATCAGGTAATGTGTAATAAAGAACTAAATTACAGTGATCTCTCTACAAAACTTGATATTGATAATAAAACGCTTAATAAGTATATAACACCAGCACAAAACACATTAATGGAACTATCTAAAGACGGGATTATTTCATTAAATGAAGAAGGCTTAAAAGTGAATGAGGACGATATTCTATTCATTAGAAACGTAGCTGCTGCATTTGATCCTCTGGTTAAAGGTAATAACGCTTCATTTTCAAAACCAGTATAAATATGAAAAACATAGCAATTATAGGTGCTGGATTAACTGGATTAACTACAGCTTTTTATCTTAAAAAACACGGTTTTGATGTAACTCTTTATGAGAAAAACTCTCACTGTGGTGGTGTAATCCAAACACATAGAGAAAAAGGTTTTATATATGAGAGTGGTCCAAACACCGGAGTACTTGGTAATCCAGAGATAGTAGAACTATTTGAAGACTTGGGGATTTCTGATTTAATTGATATTGCGGATAATAAAGCAAAAAAGCGTCTTATTCTCAAGAATGAGAAATGGCATGCTCTTCCTTCTGGCCCAATTTCGGCTATTACTACTCCTCTTTTCAAATTTACTGATAAGCTAGGAGTTCTATTTGAACCATTCAAAAAGAAGGGAAATAATCCTCATGAAACACTTGCTGATTTAGTTCGCAGACGTCTGGGAAAAAGTTTTTTAAACTATGCTATAGATCCATTTATTGGAGGCATTTATGCAGGTGACCCTGAAAAAATAATTCCTAAATATGCTCTTCCAAAGCTATATAATCTGGAACAAAATTATGGTAGTTTTATAAAGGGTGCTATTGCTAAGAAAAAGGAACACAAAACCGAAAGAGAGAAGAAAGCAACTAAAGACGTATTTTCTGTAAAAGGCGGATTGAGTGTTCTTATTAACGAACTTGTAAAGGCTATCGGGATAGAAAACATCTTTATTGGTACTGACAATATTGATATTAAGAAAGAGGATGATTCATATGTTGTAAACAACGATGTTTACGACTATGTTGTAACTACTTGTAATTCCAACCCCTTACCGACTCTTCTTCCTTTTGTTAACAAAGAACTTATAAACAATATTACAAACGTTAATTATGCAGCAGTGGCTCAAGTTATCATGGGATATGAGAACTGGGACGGCAAGGATATTATGGCTTTTGGTGGATTAATTCCTTCCAAAGAGAAAAAAAATACTTTAGGTATCTTATTTACTTCTTCATTTTTCAAGAATAGAGCTCCAAAAGATGGTGTTTTATTATCTATCTTTATGGGTGGTACACGAAATAAACATATCTTTAATCTTTCTGAAGAAGAACTCATTAAGCTTGCTAACAAAGATGTTCTTAATTTATTAAAACCGAAAGATGCCAAATTATCAGTTGTAAATATCTTTAAACATGAATATGCTATTCCTCAATATGAACTTAGTTCTAAAGAAAGATTTGAAGCTATCGAATCTATTGAAAAGCAGCATAAAGGATTAATAATAGGTGGAAATATCATTAATGGTATTGGTATGGCTGACAGAGTTAAACAAGCTAAAATAATTGCTGACAGAATAAAAGATAATGAATAAGAAAGCTCTATTACTAATAAATGTGGGTTCCCCTGATGCTCCTGAAAAGAAAGCAGTAAAAAGATTCCTTAGCGAATTTCTTAATGATAAACTTGTCATTGATTTACCATATTTATTTAGAAAGATATTAGTAAACCTTATTATTATACCATTCAGAACCAAACACTCTACTTCATTATATAAGAAACTTTGGACAAAAGACGGTTCTCCATTAATTTCATACACAAAATCACTTACTTCAAAACTAAACGAAAAACTTGACGACACAGATGTATTTTCAGCAATGAGATATGGAAATCCTTCTCTTGAGAAAGCTTTAGATACTATCAATTCTGGCAAATACGAGAATTTGACTATTCTGCCATTGTTTCCTCAATATGCTACGTCAACCAGCAAGTCAGCAATTGATACAATTGAAAAAACAATTAACAAATGGATAAACAAACCAGAAATTAAAATTATTAAACAATTCTACAATAATTCTGAATTCATAAAGGCTGTATGTTCCAAGATAAGGATGCACGAGTTAAGTAACTATGAGCATATAATTTTCTCATATCATGCATTGCCTATTCGGCAGATTAATAAGATACATCCAGACCATAAAGAAGAGAATTGTTACTGCAACCGCTCTTTACCTATACATGGAAAATTCTGCTACAAGGCCACTTGTTATGAAACAACCAGATTACTGGCTAAAGAATTAAACTTAAAAGAAGGATTCTTTACAACATCTTTCCAGTCTCGTATGTCCAAAAACTGGACTAAACCATTCACTAAAGACACAATCATTAAACTTGCAAAAACTGGTAAAAAGAACGTACTTATAGTATCTCCTGCCTTTGTTGCTGATTGTCTGGAAACTTGCATTGAACTTGCACAGGAAGGGCAAGAACTTTTCCAACAATATGGAGGTAAAAAACTACAACTTGTTGAGAATCTTAATGATTCTGATACATGGATTAATGCAATTCTAAATATTAACAATAAATAATATATTACAAAATGGCATACAAGGTGAAGCTGTTATTCAATTTATCGTTGATATAGACGGTTCAATAAAAAATATTAAGCCTATTACAGATGTTGACATTTTATTAATAGAAGAAGCAATAAGAGTTGTTAGAACAATGCCTAACTGGATACCAGCATCCTTAAATGGGAAACCTGTAAGAACGGAATGTACAATACCAGTAAATTTCAAACTTCGTTAAATCTTTATTTTAGACAATTCAATCATGCCTATCTCAACCCCAACACACTTATAATAATGATGAACGTCTATTCATTAATGATGTATATTAAATTTTCATAGATTGTAATTTGCAGACTACGGAAAGAATCCTAACTTTACAAGCAACTATGTCGTAATATTCTTAATAAAAATCTATATATTACATTTTTATCATAGTGAGGGGAAACAATTTACAATAGCTACAATATGGCTATATGTAAACATAAATATATATTAAACATGAGAAAAACTCATTCATTTCACATTCCTGTAATGGGAATTGGATTCACAATTGACACTCCTATCAAGGTTGCTCAATTCGGAATGGACTCCGTTATCTCACTAGTTGATGACATTCTTCTTGAGAAATTAAGAAAAATGCATTGCGGGAAATTAAACATTCCGTATAGTGAAATCACAGACAAGATTGAGGATTTCAGAGCTAAGAGAGTTACTTCTTATCTGAATCTTATCAATGACATTGCGGAAAAGAAATTTGAAGAATTAAAAAGTGCTACTATTGACAAAGGTAATGGCATTAAAGAATACTTCAATATGCTACCTGACAGTTCAGAGATCAAGCACGACTTTAAGAAGTTGACTGAGACTTCATTTAATCTTAAAGAGGTTAAAGACTGGGTAAAGGATAAATTGTCAATGGGAAGTATTGATGTAAACATCATGACCAAAGTTGATAAGGATAACTATTCTAAGGGAGAAAAACTTCCTACAGAATATAATGACGCTCATGCTGCCTTAAGAGGTTATGCAAATAGCGATTTATGTTCTTCAATAGTTCTGTCAGCCGGTATGAATCCAAGACTTTATAGTTACATCGAACACTTCGATGATTTCTATCCAAATGCGAATGGAGAAATAAAAAAGAAGATAATTCTTAAAGTTAGTGATTATAGATCTGCGTTAATTCAAGGTAAATTCCTCGCGAAGAAAGGTATTTGGGTCTCCGAATACAGGATTGAGTCAGGACTTAATTGTGGCGGTCATGCCTTTGCGTCTGACGGCCATATGATGGGACCGATCCTAGAAGAATTTAAGGAGAAAAGGCAAGAACTATTTAATCAAGTATTTGAAATCTTAGTTAAGGTATTAGAAGAGAAAGATAGAATAGTCCCAAATCAATTAGATTTACAAGTATCAGCTCAAGGTGGTGTTGGAACAAACGAAGAACACCAATTTCTACTTGACTATTACAAAGTTGATTCTGTCGGTTGGGGAACTCCATTTCTATTGGTCCCTGAGGCTACCAATGTTGACGAAGACACATTAAAGATGATGGAAAAAGCCAAAGAAGATGACTTATTCTTAAGCGATATCTCTCCTTTAGGCGTTCCTTTTAATAGTCTGAAAGGTAATACTAAAGACATTGAAAGACTTAAATGGATTAGCGAAGGTAGACCTGGTAGTCTATGTCCTAAAAGATATGTTGCATTAGATACTGAATTTTCTGAAAGAGGTTTATGTACAGCTTCTCGCCAATATCAGGCTCTGAAAATCAAACAACTAGATGAAGAGAATCTTTCTCCTGAAGAGTATAAAAGAAGATTCGATAAAATAGTTATAAAATCATGTACTTGTGTTGGATTAGGTACTCCTGCATTATTAGTAAACAACTTGCCTACAAATGCAGAAGGCGAAGGTGTTGCTGCATGTCCAGGACCAAACATAGCTTATTTTTCTAAAAGAATGTCTCTTAGTGAGATGGTTAGTCATATCTATGGCAGAACAAATGTTATTGAAAGAGATGATAGACCAAACATGTTTGTAAATGAACTAAACATCTATATCGACTATCTTAAAAATAAGATAGAAGAAGCTAAGATCTCTATGACAACTAAGCAAAAGAAATATTTACAATCTATGGTAAGTAATCTTAAAGAAAGTAATTGTTATTACGAAACAATGTTTAAAAATTTGAAGGATAAGTTTAGTACAACTAAATCAAAAATAATGAGTGATTTAGAAGACATAAAAGATACTTTAAATCGTTTAAATGTAGAAATCGAAACATTATAATGATTCGTCCCTAAATAGGATAATAGAACAATAAAAAAAGCCTCCACATAATGCGGAGGCTTTTTTACAATTAAATAGTTACTCAAATAATAAAACACAAATTATTGTTTGTTCTTATCAATTTTCTTTTTCAAGTCCTCACGACCTTTTTTAAGTTCTTCAATCATCTTCTTGTCAAGTTCAGAAAGTTTCTCTTCAGGCTGTTTAATTTCTTCTTCCTTACTCTCTGTCCATGCGTAATTATACAAACCTTTAAGTAATATTTCTTCTCTCTCTTCAGGAGATAATGCTAGAAACGCTGCTCGTTTCTTTTCAATCTTAGCATTCTTAATTCGCTCCTGCTCCTCAACTATTTCAAGATATGCATCTTCACGCTTAGCTTTAAGGTAATTAGTCGCTACTTGTGGGAATAATGCCAAAAGAAGTTCTTCCTTCTCATTTTGAGCTAATTTAACGCCTCCAAATTCCAATAAAACTGGATTTACAGGAGCCTTATACTGACTAACGTCATAATCAGAAGCTTCTCTTTGTCCGCAAATTTTCTGTCTGAAAGTAGGATCTATTTCAACTGGAGTTTCTCCATATTCACCTTTAACAAGGTTTCTATACTGCGTATTAACATTAGTGTATGGTTTCTTTCCAGAATTTACATCTAATATATAATTCACGGCCTGTACTCCTACTATTTGAGAAGATGGCGTAACTAAAGGAGGACAACCTGCTGCTACTCTTACTTCAGGAACCTTTTCAAGTACTTTTGGAAGTAATTTTTCAAGTCCTAAGCCTTTAAGCTGAGCAAGCATATTTGTATACATACCACCTGGTATCTCTGCAGCCTTCACTTGCTCATTTGGAGCAGGGAAATTAAAGTATTTATCTATCTGATTACAAACCTCTAATAATTCAGTCTCATTATCAGATTTTGCTAATTCAATAGCCTTATCAAATAATCCATCTATATTTTTAGGAAGATAATCAGCAGTAATATCAAAATTAATAGGGAACATCTTATATGAATCGAATTCAGCAATACGCTTACGAATTCCTTCAAGTTCAGCATTAATTTTAACAACAGAATCAAGATCCACACCTGTATCAAGTCCTAGCTTATCAGCAAATATCTGAACAAGTTCAAAAGCTGGAGCTGCTGGTCCACCAGCAAAATTAAGAATGTTAGTATCTACAACATCAACACCATTAACAATTGCCATTAAAACAGATGCCAGTCCGTAACCAGGAGTACAGTGTGTATGGAAATCAATTGGCACCTTAACTTCTAATTTAAGACGTCTTATGATTTGACCTGATAAAGAAGGTGGAATTAATCCAGCCATATCCTTAACAGTAATCATATCAGCTCCAAGAGCTTCCATTTGTTTTGCTTTGTCGATAAAATAATCAACATTAAATATCTCTTTTGGTAATTTCTTACCAGTTATTTTTGCTTTTAATTTTTGCTTCGAAGTAAACTTAGGATCAACAGTATAACATACTGCACAATCAGCAATACCTCCTGCCTCTTTGATGTACTTAATAGTAGTTTTCATATTATTAACATCATTCAGACAATCGAAAATACGCATTATTCCTAATCCTGATTTAACAGCATTCTTGTTAAATCCTTCTATTACATCCTCAGGATAAGGACTATAGCCAAATAAGTTTCTACCTCTTGAAAGAGCTGTCAGATAAGATACATCACCTATCACCTCTTTTATAGATTCTAATCTATGCCAAGGATCCTCATTAAGATAACGCATTACTGAATCAGGAATTGCACCTCCCCATACTTCCATAGCATAGAAATTAGCCTCCTTATACATAGGTAATACTTTCTCAATCTCTGCCTGAGGAACACGAGTAGCAAATAATGATTGCTGTCCGTCTCTTAGAGTTAAATCTCTAATCTTCAACTTACGAGTTCTCTTAATCTTAGATCTTTCTGCAGCTATCTTTATTTTATTTTCTTCTCTTTGAGCAATAAATTCAGCTTCTCTTTTCTTTTTCAAGAAACCTGTTGCCACTTGTGGGAATAACTCAAGTAGCATATATTCTTTCTCGTCTCTTGCCAACTTAACACCACCAAACTCCTTAAGAATAGGGTTTTCAGGAGACACATATTTACTTACATCATAATCTGTTTGTACTGGATTTCCAGTTATTCTCTCTCTAAACTCAGGAGATATTTTTATTGGAGTCTCACCATATTCTCCTTTAACAAGATTAAAGAATTGATTAGATACGTTAGTATAAAACGGACGTCCAGAGTTCTCATCAAGAACACAATTCACTGCCTGAACACCAACAATCTGTGATGATGGAGTAACCAATGGAGGACAACCACAATCTAAACGAACAACAGGAACTACCTCAAGTACTCTTTCAAGAAGATTCTCTAAACGAAGTGCTTTCAACTGATTAAGCATATTAGTATACATTCCTCCAGGAATCTCAGCATTCTTAACCTTCTCATTAGCGGCAGGGAAATTGAAATATTTTTCAATTGCATGACAAGCAATAAGTAGATTTTCCTCATCGTCAGCTTGAGCATGAGAAATTGCATCTTCAAATAACTTATCTATCTCTGCTGGAAGTTTATCTTTAGTAATATCAAACTCAATAGGGAATTGCTTATAACTATCAACCTCAGCTAAAGCACCCTGACGAATACCCTTTAAAAGTTTATTTATCTCAACAACTGCCTTTGCATTTCCATCAAGTTCTATATCTAACTTCTGACAGAAAAGATAAATAAGCTCATATGCAGGAGCAGCTGAACCACCTGCAAAATTCATTATATTAGTATCAATAATATCAACACCAGCAATAATAGCCATTAACGCAGAAGCAAGTCCGTAACCAGGAGTTGAATGCGAATGGAAATCAACAGGCACAGATAACTCTTCTTTAAAACGACGAATTATTTCTGCAGCTCTACTAGGAGAAGCTAAACCAGCCATATCTTTAAGTGAAATTATATCAGCACCAAGAGCCTCAAGCTCCTTTGCCATATTCACAAAATAATCAACATCAAAAATCTGATCTGGTAAGTCTTTAATGGTTAGACGTTCTCTATCCTCTTTCTTTGTTGGAAATTTAGAATCTACTGTATAACAAACAGCACAATCTGCCATTCCACCTGCCTCTTTAACATACTTAATAGTAGACTTCATATTATTGATGTCGTTAAGACAATCAAAAATACGCATAATACCCAAGCCTGACTTAACCGACTGCGTATTAAAATCTTTAATTACAGCCTCTGGGTACGGACTATAACCAAATAAATTTCTACCTCTAGAAAGAGCAGTTAGATAAGAAATATCACCTATTTCTTTCTTTATAGATTCTAATCTATACCAAGGATCCTCATCAAGATAACGCATTACCGAATCCGGCACTGCACCACCCCATACTTCCATAGCGTAAAAGTTAGCCTTTTTATATAAAGGTAAAACTTTCTCAATTTCCGATTGAGGCATTCTAGTAGCAAACAACGATTGTTGTCCATCTCTCAGAGTTAAATCTCTAACCAATAATTTCCTTTTCTTCATACCGAGTAACTATATAATATTATTTGTGTGTCTATTTAATACATTCATGCCCTAAAGGCTTCTGTAAGATTACAGAAATATTTCTTTATTAACAAACCTAAGTCACATGTTCTACAACAATTACCTATGTAAACGTTTCCAGTATAAAAGAATTAATTCTTTATTAAGAAAAACACTCTTCGCAAACGTTTTATAAATATTATTAAATCATTGCAATAACAAGTTCAATAAATTTACACATTTTAATTGATAATTTATATATTTACGATATCGTAATTTTTAAGTTAAAGAAAACAAAGACAAAAAAATAAATTCAATATAAAATATGGAAGCAATTAACAAGTATATCGAAGAAAACAAAGAGCGTTTTCTTGAAGAATTATTCGAACTAATTAGAATCCCATCAATTAGTTCTATCGAGGCTAACAAGCCAGATATGTACAGAGCAGCAGAATGCTGGAAAAAATTTTTACTAGAAGCAGGTGCTGACAAAGCTGAAGTTTTCGAAACTGAAGGTAATCCTGTAACATACGGTGAAAAGATTATCGACGCATCTCTTCCTACTGTATTAGTATACGGACATATGGACGTTATGCCAGTTGATCCTATCGATTTATGGAACACTGACCCATTTGAGCCAGTAATCAAAGATGGTAAGATATGGGCTCGTGGAGCTGATGACGACAAAGGTCAGGCATTCATGCACGCAAAGGCTTTCGAATATATGGTAAAAACTAACATCCTTCCATGTAACGTTAAGTTCATGATTGAAGGTGAAGAAGAAGTTGGTTCTCCATCTCTACCAAAATGGTGTGCTGATAACAAAGAAATGCTTAAAGCAGATGTTATCCTTGTTTCTGATACTGGAATGATTGCACCAGATGTACCATCTATTACAACAGGACTAAGAGGATTAGCATATTGGGAAGTTGAAGTAACAGGACCAAACCGTGACCTACACTCAGGATTATTCGGTGGTGGTGTTGCAAACCCAATCAATGTACTTTGCGACATGATTTCTCAGATGACTGACAAAGATGGTAAGATTACTATCCCAGGATTCTACGATGATGTTATCGATTGTTCTGCTAAAGAAAGAGAGAAAATGGCAGAAGCACCATTCTGCTTAGATGAATACAAGAAAGCTATCGATGTTAAAGAAACATTCGGAGAAAAAGGTTATTCAACTAACGAAAGAACAGGTATCCGTCCATCATTCGACATATGTGGTATGTGGGGTGGTTATATTGGCGAAGGAGCTAAAACGGTACTTCCATCAAAAGCATATGCTAAGATTTCTACTCGTTTAGTACCAAACCAAAACCACGAACAAATAGCTGATCTATTCAAGAATCATTTCGAGAGCATCGCTCCTGACTATGTAAAAGTTGAAGTAACATCACTACACGGTGGACCAGCATATGGTTGTCCTATAGACCTACCAGCTTATCAAGCTGCTGAAAAAGCATATAACGACACTTACGGTAAAAACCCAGTTCCATTCCGTTCAGGAGGTTCAATTCCAATCATCGCTACATTCGAAGAAGTATTAGGAATTAAATCTATCCTTATGGGCTTTGGTTTAGAGGCTGACGCAATTCACTCTCCAAACGAGAACTTCCCATTAGAGCAATTCTTTAATGGTATCCGTACAATTCCTCAATTCTACAAGCATTTTGCAGAAATGAATAAATAAGAATTTGTTACAATTTTAATATAGAATGGGACTTGTTTCGAAAGAAGCAAGCCCCATTTTTTCTTAAAGAAATTTTATAATGTCGATTTAATAAAATCTTGTATATTTTTAATACTATTTATTTAAAAAATCAAACTGTTTCAATGCATCAAGAGATCCACCATATTTTTTCTTTAACTCAAGCAGTTTATCAGTCTGTTTAGTTTTCTCATATATCTTAAGACGATACCTATCTGTATATTTTATTCGAATTTTCAACACAACAGAATCATTAATTCTCATCTCGTCTAGCTTGTCAAGAAAAGACAATGCCTCTGTATAACACTCTGTTCGAATATAAAATCTTACCATATATTGATAATAATGACGAATATAAAACTCTTTTACTCTTGAAATCTTATAATCAAAAAACTTTTCTACTTTTCCTCTATCTGTCTCAAATTCAAAATAAGTTCTTGTAATATAATCAGCACTACTTGCTTTATCATTATACTTATATATGTTATTATTAAGCAATTCTAGCCCTTTACTCTTTTTACCATGACGAACAAAATAAACTCCTTTCACACATTGTAAATCAGAACTTTCAGGATATTTCTTTATGAATTTATTCAACTCCATAACATATTGTTCCTCTTCAACCACCTTCCTTAAACATAAAAAACGAAAAGCAGCTACCATCGAAATATCTACTCCCATTGATAATGCTTTATCTAAATATTGTATTGCCAATTTAGAATTACGAAAACTCACCTCCCTTGCCTTACTTATAAACGATTCACCAGAATTGTACTTCGGGTTATTTAGCATTAGGCTAGCTCTATCATGAATCGCCTTACTCAATGGTATATCTAAAAACAAACTAAGTTTAGTTATGCACACTTTATTACCTTTATCTTTAGCAAGTATACTCTCAATATAATCAAGTGCTTCCGAATGTTTCTTACTCAGCACTAACAAAGAAATATAACGATCTTTTACACTCTCATTATTAGGAGAAATCTTCAACAAACGCTCCTGCATAACAACAGCATTACTATAATCATGCTTTTTAACAAACGTATTCACCAACCCTCTTATAGCAAACTTATTATGTTTATCTAACTTTAAAACCCTATTATATGAGTCAATTACATTATCTAAATCATGTTTCTTCTTATAAACCCTAGCTCTATCAAAGAGGTATCTCTTATCAAAAGGAATATTTTCTATATTTTTTTCAACATGATAAAGAGCCGAATCTAATTTATTCTCTTTTAAATACGCCCTATACAATAGAGTATGTGCCCTAGTTGCTTTATTATTAATAGACAACGCTTTTCTAGCATCATTTATACACGAAATAGCATCACCCATTTCAATACTTGCAAAAGCTCTTTCACAGTAATAATGATAAATATCAACAGACAAGCTTATAGCCTTTGATGCATCATCATAAACAGCTTGATAATCCTTCAAACTTTCATTAATACACGCCCTTGAATAATATAATTTTGGTATAGTATCATTTAGATTTATAGCTTTATTATAATAATTTAATGCAACATCCTTAGTCTCTATCCTGCTTGCAATATCAGCTACAATCCAATATTGCCAAAAGGAAACATTATTATTTTTTTCAAGCTTTTCGAAGGCATCCCTAGCTAAGGAATCTCTAAAAATATTAGAACGCTTATAAAGATAAAACTTTGCAACAGCTACACTATTAGGATATTTCTTAATCAACTTTATATAAGTGGAACTACAAGTATAACAAGCACCCGTTTCCTTATTTACAATAGACCTTGCTAAATCCGGCTTATCATCCAATTCTCCTTCTTTTACACTTGAAAGAAAATCAAACCATTGCCCATCTTTTATTCTTAGTGAATTATGATTAATTTCCTTGTATCTCTTATTTGAAATATTAATAATTCTTTTAGCAGCAGAAACATATTTCTCAGTAAGTACATCAGCAGCAACCCGGCAACCTACTAGCATACTATCCTTACTAAAAACATTCTCAATTTCATCATAAACAAACTTAACATCACTCGTACTTCCAAGTAAATGATAAGCTTTAATCTTAGATAAATAAGCTGTATAATATAAACTATCCCTTTCTATCACATCGTCTAGATATTTAAGAGCTTTCTTATACTTCTTTTGTAAAATCAATACATCACCACATTTCTTTTTTAAATAGACACTAGAACAATGCTTACTTAATCTCTTATACAATCTAAAAGCCTCTTTATATTCATTAGAAAACAAGCTACAGTTAGCCTTTGATAAATCAACTTTATCTATTGAATCACACACTTTATAAAAATCGCCTCTTCTATAAGTATCATACCGAATATCAGAAATAGCAATATATTTATATGACTGTGAATAACTTTCGAACGAGAATAGTAGCAATATTGCTATAAAGACATACTTATTTATTTTCATATTAATTTGCAGTTATTAGTTTCCCCACCAACACAAATTTAACAAAAATATAATACTTTAAATAACCAACTACAGAATATATGTTAATCAATTATTCAACACAGACAGTATATGGGAGCGGCAACATTGGTGAACTAGAAATAAGAATTTGTTACAATTTTAATATAGAATGGGACTTGTTTCGAAAGAAGCAAGCCCCATTTTTTTATGTGGAATTTTATAATCTAGGTTTTATAACCTCTCGCATCATTTTCTTAATATAGAATCTCATGTATCTTGTCTTAAAATCATAAGACAAATCCACAAAGTCATAATTAATCAACTTCATCAATTCCTTATCCCCTTTATATTTATCCAAAGTTTTAGCCAAACACTTAATAGCATCTTTATGCTTTGCCTTCTTCAATAGTAGAATAGCATCTAACCAACAATATCTTTTTGACTCAGTTTTTCCAATTAATATACGAGCTTCCTTGTACTTTTTATCACGAACAAGTTCTTTAACCAAAGGTTCAGGCACATTATCCCCACTAACATACCCATACTGTTTCTTCTTCAAGACCAACCACTTATCAAATTGCTTAGATAGATCATATATAGTCATGCGTTGCCTATCTGTATTCGAAAGATTAAAACCAGATACAAAGTTGTTATTAATATTCATTTCATCAATTTTGTCAAGAAGATTTAAAGCTTTATCAAAGTGTCTACGGAAAATATAAAAATGCACCATGTACTGATAATAATCATTAACCTTACGCTTTTCTGCATTAGATATCTTATAATCAAAAATTTCCTTTGCTTTCGTCTCACTTGTCTCTGTTGTGAAATATTTCATAAGCAATCTATTAGCGCTAAAACTCTCATCATTAAATTCACGCAAATTTCTTCTAAGCAACTCACAACCGGCCTTCTTCTTATCTTTACTAATTAAATATCCTCCTTTTACACATTTCAAATCTGCATTTTTAGGATATCTCTTTATAAACTTATTTAACTCATTAATATACTGTTTATCTGAAACAATATTCTTTAAACAATTAAACCTAAGCGAAGCAACTTCTGAGATATCAACACCCATTGATAATGCTTCATCAATATATTTTATAGCTTGTCTAGGATTACGATAAGATACAGACTGTGCTTTTCTAAGAAAGGATTCTCCTGAATTATATCTAGGATTTCTAAGTATACTATTAGCTCTACCATGTACTGCTTTACTTGCTGACATATTAAGTAGTAATCGAAGTTTAGTTATACACATCCTATTCCCCTTCTCTTTTCTCAGAATTGCCTCAATATAGTCTAGTGCTTTAGAATATTTCCTACCTTCTACTAATAAAGAAACATAACGACCTCTCGCATAATTATCATTAGGAGAACATTTCAATAAACGTTCCTGCATTGTTATCGCATTACCATAATCCTTCTTCTTAGAAAATGCACTAACTAATCCTTTGATAGCATTCACATTGTTTTTATCTAACTCAAGAACTCTATAATAAGAATCAATCACCTTATCCAAATCATGCTTCTTTTTATACACATATGCCATATCAAAGAAGAATCTCTTATCAAAAGGATCGATTTCAATATTCCTCTCCACATGATAAAGAGCAGAATCCAGCATATTCTCTTTACAATAAGCCCTATACAATAGAACGTGAGCCCTAGTATCTTTTTCATTAATTTGTAACGCTTTCTTTGCATCACTAATACAAAGAGAAGAGTTTCCCATTTGTATGCTCGCAAAAGCTCTTTCACAATAACTGTTATATTTATCAGATGATAAACTTATAGCCTTTGAAGCATCATCATAAACATCTTGATAATTTTTCAAACGCTCACTTACACATGCTCTTTTATAAAACAATCCAGAAATTGTATCATTAAGCTTAATTGCTTTTGTACAATAACTATATGCCTTTTTAAAATCCTTGTGGAAAGCTGCAAATTCAGCTAATCGCCAATATTGCCAAAATGAAACTACACCCTTCTTTTCAAGCTTGTTAAATACAACTTCTGACTGCTTATTCTTTGAAAAATCAGAGAAATAATACAAATACAACTTTCCAACTGCTATACTATTAGGATACTTCTCTAATAATTCAGAAAATTCCAGATTACATCCCAAACATATTTTCATGTCCTTACTAACTATCTTCTTAGCTAAATCGAGATTCTGATCCAATTCCTTCTCCTCTATACTAGAAAGGACATCATACCATATCCCACCCAAAGGTTTTATTGTATTCAAATCAGTTTCATTATATAACACTTTTGATGCTTCAACAATCCTTTTAGCAGCAGCTATATAATCCTCATTTACAACATCAACAACTATCAGATAGGCTGCTAACTTCTTATTATATGGAAATAATTTCTGTATCTTATTATACACTAGTTTTATCTCATCCGATCTCCTCAACATCCTGAGTGCATTAATCTTTGAAAGATATGCCATTAAGTATAAACTGTCTCTTTCTATTGCATTATTAAAATATTCTAACGACTTATCATACTTTTTTCTCAAAAGCATAATATCTCCACACTTCTTTGTCAGATAAACATTTGAATAACGCTTATTTAATTTTTTATAGACTCCAAAAGCTTTCCTGAACTTTGTTTTTAGTATTGCAAAATCTGCATTTATAGCACGATTCCTATCTACAGTGTCACATTCCCTAAGAAATGTTCTCATTTTCAAAGTGTCAATCCCCATACTAGGAATTGCAACAATTCTATGTGACTGTGAATAAAGTTCAAACGAGAATAGTAGCATGAATGCTACAAAGACATACTTTTTAATTTTCATATTAATTTGCAGTTATTGGTTTCCCCACCGACACAAATTTAACAAAAAACCATGGTATACATAAATAATAATATTAAAACATACACCTCACATAAGTATCCTCTACCTACCAACTACTAGTCAACTCCGTATTAACTCCCATTTTTTACAATAAAATGGGAGTTAATAGGTAGACGGTAGGTAGAGGGTACGACTCAGATAGGTGGAATTCATATGAAAT
>Ga0193964_1000182_pt1 | contig 30406 bp, 33 predicted proteins | sample FB_7_MG_FD_140323 | JGI IMG/M metagenome (GOLD analysis project Ga0193964, IMG submission 140323) | Microbial mat bacterial communities from the Broadkill River, Lewes, Delaware, United States - FB_7_MG | ecosystem: Environmental > Aquatic > Freshwater > River > Microbial mats | place: USA... | reverse complement strand
CATTAGTTTAGCTACAACTGCTTCTTCACCTTGATGATAAATATCTCTTGCTTCTTTTTCTGTCATAATATCTTTCCTCTTTAGAATATTATATCATCTTTTGGTTGGATGCTGAATGGTTACAAATATTTTAAAAAATAAATCATATATTTTTAAATGAATATAAATTTAAGTAGTGCTATTTCAGTATACTAAATAAATAGTATATATTTATTATATATTATTAAGTATTTACTGAATCTAAGCTATGTTGTACGTTAAGTAGATTATTAAAACCTTTAAGGGAGAGAATAAAGTATATTACGCTTAACTATTTGTTAAATATTAAAAAAAATATACTGTATAATATTTTAGAGATATTTTTATGAATATCTCTAAAATATTTCTTACTGTGCACAATAAAGGAAAAAGATGAAGTTATATACTCTATTTATTATCGGTTTGGTTAGCATTATGTTGCAGGGATGTTTTTGCAAACATTACCCTTTTGAGAAGTTAAAATCAGAAGTAGGTGAGCCTTTGCATAAGCAGATTATGGAGTATAAAAAGAGACATGGAACTTATCCATATGAAAAAGATAAAAAGGTCTTTGGAGAGTTTATTAAGAGTATGGGATGTCAGTTTCAATCAAGAGCAGAAATTTATCCTGAGGGAAATTGGAAATGTGGTGAAAATATTTATACTATTACTTTTTGGTATTGTACAGGATATAACTATTGCAGAAGTGATAAAAGTGGGTTTGATCAATTTAATATTGGATTAGGTGAATTTACAGATTGTCGATATCAATATAAGATGACGGACTTTAATTATATATCATGTAATTATGCACCTTGCTGGTCAAGGTTTACGCATTAAAGGAAAAGTTATGAAAAAAATAAAAATTTCAATATTGGTCTCTATGGTTGCTTATACAAGCTTATACGCTTTTAAGCCAATATAGAGATGAAACAACCTTAGAAGTCATATCGATTATGAAAGATGAAGATGCGATTGATGATGGACAAAACTATGTACCATTAATGCGAAGTTCGTTTCTTAAAACCAGTATTAAGCCGTAGTTTGAGTCCAATATAGTAACTTTTGGTAATAAGCTTTTTAAGCAAATAGGCAAGAGCACCTTTGACATGAATCCATCCAAAAAGCTCACCCACGGCGTAGTGACCACCAAGTGCCACAAAGAGACCATCGACTTTCCCTCTAAAGGGTTTTGGGTTTTTATCTTTGCTCAGCTCTTTAATCGCATTGGCAACATACTCGGCACTTCGTTCAGCTGTCTGTGCAGTGGGTGGAAGCAGGTTGTCTTTTTGGTCTTTTAGCTGCGCACAATCTCCAATAACGAAGATACGCTCATCTAAACGCAAAGTATCATCGGCAATATATTGACCGATACGATTTTGTTGTGATTCTATATCCATCTCAATGCTATTGGCAATAATGCCCCCTGTAAAGATCATAAAGCTATAAGCTAGATTGTTACCATCTTTAAAATATATACTCTCTCTATCTACTTTGTCAATAAAGGTATTGGTATGGATAGTAATCCCTAGTGCTTCAAGTCTCTCATTGGTATGTTTGATAATATAGGGACTCATACCTGGCAAAATTGTATCACTAGCATCAATAAGATGAATCTTAATCTCTTGAGCAAGTTCACCAATACTTTTGGTGTGTCTTTGTATTACATCTGCCATCTCTGCAGCAATCTCTACACCGCTAAGACCTGCACCACCAATGGCTAGGTTGATGGGTTGCCCCTGTATGGTGGAGTCTTGAAGTTTATTATACAAAAGCTCTTCAAACTCTCTACGAAAACGGTGCGTTCTAGCCAATCGTTTGACACCAAGCCCATATTGGTCAAGCCCCTCTATAAAACTAAAAAAGTTCGTCCTTGCCCCCGTGGCGATAATAAGATAGTCGTAGTGATAGGAAGAGTTTTGGGTTTGAATCTCTTGTTTGGTAGAGTTGATAAAGCTAACCTTCTCTTGCATAAAGTGCACAGGACGGTCAAAGCCAAGTGCCCAGTTTTTAAGATCCAACGCCACATCGTGCATATCAAAACGCCCTGCGATATAACCATAGGCTTCGGTTTGCAGATAGTGGTAGGAGTTACAATCAAAGAGGTAAAGTTCAAACTCAGGATACTTTACCAAATGTTCAATGGCTCGCAAACCCCCATACCCTGCACCAATAACTACTATTTTTTTCATTGATTTAGTTATTTCATTGTTAGATTTTAAAAAATTCATTAAAGTCTTCATCAATTAATAATGAGCCATTCTGAATTTGATCAATAATCTCTTCAATAGTATCAAATATTGTTGAAAGAGTTAACTCAGGAAAATTCAAATTTTCACCATGAGCCAACTTACACCGCCAAGCATAATATTGATCTATCTTCTTATAGTAGATAGAGCTAGAAGAAACGATAAGTTGTACTCTAAGCATAAAACCCATATCCTGATAGTGTTCACCTTCAACTTCTAAAGCTTTTTCATTAATATAGTCTTCAAATTGACCCCAAAAAAGTACGAAATATGCAAATTCATTCATACGTGATAATTTGCTAATTCTACTGTACTCACTACTATTATTAGATTCTGTTGCTTCATCAATCATTTTAATATAACACTTTTCAGCCTGAAAATAGGCTTCTCGAATAAGTGTATAGTTTTTCATTAAAAGATTTCCTCACCATCAATAATTTTTTTTAAAGTTTCTTGAGTAAAATCAACTTGTTCTTTTCGTTTGGCTGGGTTTACAATAGTCCATTTAGGTGTACTATCCTCACCTAGGTCTACAAGAATATATTGATCCTTTTGCGTTGTTATATTGACTCTACCATTAGAACCCATAACCCATAATCCCATAGGAACAAATGATGCTCTAAACGTATTGTTTGAAAGTACTAATTTATGTATTGTTTCAGGTTTAACATCAAATTTTGACATTAACTCTTCTCTTGCTTGAGGTATATCAAACTCTTTTATTGCTATATTACCTTCAATCATTTCCGACCAGTTTTTAATATCAGAAAAAAGATTCTGAAGTCTATCCTTCCAATTTGAAAGTCTTGAGATTATATAATTCCTGTCTATTGTCATTATCTCATTTTTCATAAAACAACTCCTAACTTTATCTTATTATACTATAAAAGCTTACACAAATTCTTTAGTAATTCAGCACATATTCTTAAATTATTCGATTTAATATCTCAAAGAAGTTCGGGAAAGAGGTATCAATACACTCGATATCTTCAATACTCATCCCACAATAAGCCCCTGCAATGGCAAAGCTCATAGCAATTCTATGATCTCCAAAGCTGTTAATGGTTGCCTCTTTAAGATCACCTCCGATCACCTCATATCCATCTTCGTGCTCTAGCGTCTCTACGCCACAAGTATTAAGCCCAGTGAGTACCGAAGTGATACGATCACTCTCTTTAACCCGTAGCTCTTTAGCGTTTTTAACCACGCTTGTACCCTCTGCCAACGCCATAGCAATAGAGAGGGCTGGCAGCTCATCAATGAGCCATGCGATATTCTCACTTACTTCGATTGCTTTAAGCTTGCCGTTGTAGGTGATCTTGATATCACCAATGGGCTCATAGATATCCTCTTTTTGAATATACTCAATATTGGCTCCCATGCGTTCTAGTGCTTTGTAGGCTTCAATTCGTGTCGGGTTAAGTGTTACGTTCTCAATAGTCACCGAACTTCCCTCGATAATCGAAGCCAATACCGCAAAGAAAAACCCGCTTGATGGATCAGCTGGCACGGTGATGTTAAGGGGCTTAAGCGGTGCGGTGAGCGGCTCGATCTCAATCCATCCATCCTCTCTTGTATTGATATTCGCTCCCATTCCACTTAGCATTCGCTCCGTATGGTCACGGCTAAGGAGATCTTCTTTGTAAAGACTCTTACCATCAGCTTGAAGAGCTGCTAATATAAGGGCTGATTTAACCTGAGCCGAATCAACAGGTGAATGATACTCAAAGGATTTCAATTTTGCTCCACGAATCACAAGAGGGGCAAGTTTTCCATCCTCTCTTCCATCAATGGATGCTCCAATGCTACGCAATGGATTGGCTACTCTTCCCATCGGACGATTACGCAGATACTTATCGCCTGTAAGTACAAAGAGACCGTCAATCCCTGCAAGCAGTCCTGAGTAGAGCCGCATACCTGTCCCTGCATTTCCACAATCTAAAATATCATCAGCTTCTTTGAGTCTGCTTGGTGGAGTGATCTCTACCTCTCCGCCATCACGTTTAATGGTAGCCCCCAGTTGAGCAGCAATATTAAGAGAGTTGAGGGTATCCTCTCCTTGCAAAAAGTTATGAACAATTGATTTTTGATCACTGAGCAGTGAGAACATTGCACATCGGTGAGAGATCGATTTATCGGGGGCAATGTCGTTGCAAAGTAGGTTGAAATTTCTATTGGCTTTTTGAATGGTTATGTTTTTCATTAGAGTTTTCCTTAGGCACGATTAAATTGTGCAATTATATCCAATAAGCCTTTTAGATATAATTGCACCATCAAACTCAATTGGAGTATCTATGCATATTATTACCTTTAGCGATCTAGTCTGGTTTATTCTCCCTTTGGGAGTTGTCTTGTGGATCTACTGGAGATGGAGTGGGGATAGCATCACCATCCCCCATGCCATGGCTCGAATGTTTTTGCAACTTATTGCTATTGGGTATGTGCTCACCTATATCTTTGCCACCAAAGAGTGGCTTTTAGTAGTAGGAATATTAACTGTAATGCTTCTAATAGCCTCTATCATTGCTTTGCGTCCCATTACCCAAAAGAATCCCAAGCTCTATTTGATTAGCTTTGTCTCTATCTTGATAGGGTCAGGTTCGACGCTGATTATTGTCACCTTTGGGGTATTGGATCTAAAGCTTTGGTATGAACCACGCTATATTATCCCCTTAGCAGGGATGATCTTCTCAGCTTCCATGAACGCCCTATCTTTGGCAGGTGAACGCTTCAACTCAGAGTACTCTAAAAGCGGAGATTATATAGCATCACGCAACACGGCCTATCAAGCCTCCATGATCCCAAAACTCAATACCTTTTTTGCTGTAGGGTTGGTTTCTATTCCAGGTATGATGACAGGGCAGATTCTCTCAGGAGTTGATCCCATCATTGCTGTTAAGTATCAGATAATGGTGATGTTTATGATTCTCTCAAGCAGTGGGCTTTCAAGTGCGATCTATTTGAGGGCTATTAAACCGTAGCTTTATAACTTGAGTTTGAGAGGATGATTTGATACTCAATTGATTATATTACCACTTCCAAATTGCATCTGTTTAAATCCCATAATCTTTTTACGCTATAATGTCATCCAAAATAAATCTTTAAAGAGTAGCCAATGCAACTAATTGATGGAAAAGCACTTTCTAATAAAATCAAAGCCAATATCAAAGAAGAGACAACCAAACTTATTCAAGAGCAAAACATAGTACCAGGACTTGCAGTAGTTATTGTAGGGGATGATCCTGCAAGCCGTGCCTATGTGGGGATGAAAGCCAAAGCGTGTAAAGCAGTGGGCTTTTATTCGATTGTCCATGAGATGCCTGAGACCATTACCCAAGAAGAGATTATTGAGACCATCAAGATGATGAACAATAACCCTCGAATTGACGGGATATTGGTACAACTGCCACTGCCTGAGCAGATTGATACTGATAAGATTCTTGAAGTCATTGACCCAAAAAAGGATGTGGATGGATTTCATGCTTATAATGTCGGACGATTAGTCACAGGGCTTGATAGTTTTGTGGCGTGTACACCTCTTGGAGTGATGGAGATGTTTAAAGAGTACGATATTGACCTACAAGGCAAAGATGTCTGTGTGGTGGGTGCGAGCAATATTGTGGGTAAACCGATGGCTTCGTTACTGCTCAATGCCAATGCTACGGTAACAGTTACGCATATCTTTACCAAAGACCTCAAAGCCCATACAAGCAAAGCCGATATCGTGGTAGTGGGTGTGGGTGTGCCAAAACTCATTAAAGCAGATATGGTCAAAGAGGGGGCGATTGTGATCGATATTGGTATCAATCGAGTAGAAGATGGCTCGCTTGTGGGAGATGTGGATTTTGAAAATGTGAGCAAGAAGTGCAGTTACATTACCCCCGTCCCAGGAGGGGTAGGACCCATGACCATTGCCATGCTACTTAGTAATACTCTAAAGTCAGCTCAAAATAGAGAGAGGGAAAAATAGTTTGGAAAGAACAAAAAAAGCTTTAATTAAATTTTATCACTTCTCAGGGACATGGACAGGAACAATTATCATTGTACTTTTTTTGATCTTCTTTGTCGCTCAATCCTTTGTGATTCCTAGTGGATCGATGAAACGGACTCTTCTCATTGGTGATTTTCTTTTTGCCAAGAAGTTTAGTTACGGTATTCCTACACCGCATATGCCGTGGCTAGAGATGCCAATTGCACCTGACTTTGATGGAGATGGTCATTTGATCTCTGGAGATCGTCCCAAACGTGAAGATATTGTGATCTTTAGATATCCCAAAAACGAAAAAATTCACTATGTTAAACGATGCGTGGCAGTAGGTGGAGATGAGATACTCTATCTTGAAAATAGAATGTTGATGCATTTTCATGAAGGTGATGAGTATATCACTCAAAACTACCCCAAAGATAAAATTGTTAAATTGCAAGATAAGCTCTGGGTAGTCAATCCCTATCAAGAGAAGTACCCAGGTGTTCAATACAAACCTGAGAATGATAGCTCTATCTTTGAACTTATACTCAACCATATACTCTATAATAAAGAGATCGATATGCATCCTATATTTGTGCGTGGCTTAGATGCGCCTGTTTATGAGATAGGAAACAAGCCTGTTAATGCTCTTTATAAGAAAGTTGAAGATGATCACTTCTACATGATAGGAGATAATCGCGACAACTCTAATGATAGCCGTTTTTGGGGTTCAATTCCCTATCGTCTCATTGTAGGACAACCGTGGGTGATCTACTTTAGTATAGAGCATCGAAGCTATGAACAAGTACTTAATGGTGACAGCTTTGGTAGTGGACGCGATAACGCACGTCTTCAAGCAGTATGCGGTGAGCTTGATATAAAATCTAATGAGTGTGAAGCACTTTGGAACAAAGAGCGATTTAGCATCCGATGGGGTAGGGTAGGGCGAAATATCGACTCCCTACAGTATGAAGAGCCAATAGAGTAAAAGTATTTTATCAATTATAGTTTTGCTTTTAGTCAAATATGTTAGAATAAAAAGTAAGTTAATGAAGACTTATTTTGTTAAAGGAAATAAAAGTGATTACAAAATTTGGTTGTAAAAATATTAAAGCCATTAAAGATTTTGATAGTATAGAGATAAAACCAATTACAATTGTTATGGGTGAAAATTCTAGTGGTAAGTCATCCATACTTCAAGCATTATCACTTTTAAATGTTAATAAAACTTTTGGAAACACGATACAGAAAATTAAATACGATAACCCTTTTTCACAATTTGGAGATAATAATAGTTTTAAAAACAGAGGAGATGAAGTTGTTTTTGAGTTTGAAATTACACAAAACAATACAAAATTAACTTTGACTTATATTGATGATACTATTGATAATCAGTATGGGTTATTAAAGTTAGTAAATATTTATAACGATGATATGGAAGTGTACCTTGAACTTGAAGATAATGAATCATTAGAGTATAAAATCAAGATAGTTAATATTTTTAATAATGATAAAATCAACGAAGAAATTAAGCAGTTAGATTTATATACAAACTTAAAATTATTGACGAGAATAAAAATTTCATCAGAAAGGAATCCCAAATTACCTTCGTATGTACAAACAAATATTAATGATATACAAGAATCCATTAAATTTATACTTAAACCCTTGGATACATTTTTAGATAATCTTACTTCTATTCGGCATATAGGTATGGTCAAAGAGAAAAATGAGACCTATGACTATGGATTGGACTATATAGGATATTTTGGAGAGAGATATAAAGATAGGGCATTGAACTTAGAAGATACAAGTTTTTTAGAAAATGCTATTAGTCATTTATTTGACTACGATTTGATAGTCGATAGAAATAAACAAGAGTTGTTTTTTGAACTTGAAAAAAAGAAATTACAATTAAAAATGTTTGGGAGTTCCATTAACTCAACAATTCCTATTTTAACTCAGTTTGCATTGAATCATGAGAGTGAAAATAGAGATAAATATCGACTTACAATGATTGAAGAGCCTGAATTGAATCTTCATCCTCAATCCCAAGCTAAATTTGTAGAAGCAGTTTTTGGAAATGAACGACCCAAGAATCACTATGCAATTATTGAAACACACAGTGATCATACATTAAATAAATTAAGATATTTGATTTCTCAAAAAAAAGTTAGTCATGAAGATGTAGTAGTTTACTATAAGAGAAAGAGTAGTAAATTTGAAAAAATAGAGATAAATCAATGTGGAGAGTTTACAAAACCTTTTCCAAAAGGTTTTTATGATGCAACTTTAGAAGATATTTATGCTTTAGGTGAAGATTGTTAAATGTTGGCTTTAGACAATGATTTAATTTCACAATATTTTGCTTTTCAACAGGGTAAAAAAGATAAATATGATAGAGATACCATTGTAAAATTATTTAAGTATCTTCAGCCTTTTACAATATCCGTAAGCCAAAAAAATGAGATAAATTTAAGTGATGAAATTGCACATGCTTTGAGTGCAGATGGATTAATTAAAATTCGCAACCGTGCCAATGAAGATGAGTTGATACAAAAAACACTATTAAAAATAATGCTAACAAAAGATAGGGTTGATGGAACTTATCCCTATCCCTATATCAATATTTTAGATGATGAAATTGATGTTAGGTTTAGTGCAACGTATAAAAGTGGAGAAAATAGAGATAAAGTTATAGAACATTTGCGTGCACTACTTTTAGAAGCTACTGAAATCAATATCTATGATAGATACTTAACAAAAATAAATCATGCTAATGATAGCTGGAATATAAATAAAAATATTTTACACACTATATTACCTCAAAAAGCAGTAGATATTAATATTTTTTGTCAATATAATTGGAATAGTAGTAGAGAGAATGACTTAAGTAGCTATTGTGCTGATTGGAGTATTAATAAAGAACCATGGGTTAATAGTTTACATGATAGATACATTACAACAGATAAAATGGAAATTTTATTAAGTAGTGGTTTGATTAATCTCTCATCAACTCAAAAAGATTTTACGTATATAGTAAAAATAAAATAAAAGGAGTATTGTTAAATGAAAAAATTTTATATAGCAACCGACCATGCTGGATTTGAGGTCAAAGATTTTGTAATAGAGTATGTGCGTTCAAAGGGGCATGAGATTATTGATTTGGGTCCTGATAGTGCGGATAGAGTTGATTATCCTGACTATGCTAAAAAGTGTGCTGATGCGGTAGTGAGTGATGAAGGAAGCTTTGGAATACTCATTTGCGGTACAGGGATTGGTATCTCCATTGCTGCTAATAAGGTAGCAGGAGTACGAGCTGCCCTTTGTCACGATGCTTATACAGCAGGCATTACACGTAACCACAACGATGCTAATATCTTATGTTTTGGCAGCCGTGTGGTGGGGCTTGGTGTGATAGAGAGTATGATTGATGCGTTTAGCCAAAATGAGTTTGAGGGTGGTCGCCACGCAGGACGAGTAGCCAAGATTGACACTTGTGCCTTTGGTGCAGATTTAGGGTAGGGGGAGAACCCTACTTGATATTTTCTAATAGATTCTCCACACTTTTTTCTATAATTCTATAGACTTCATGAAAGCCTTCAAAACCATCAAAAAAATAGGGATCGGGAACATCGCTGTTGCTTCCATCATAGTGGCGTAGCTTTGTCACGCTTGTAGCACCCATGGCAAGTAGATCATTTTGATTGGAGCTATCGAGTGCAATGATGAGATCAAAGGTTTTAAAATCATTGGCTTTGACTTGCCGTGCCTTTTGATGTGAGATATCGATACCGTTTAGCTTGGCAACTTTTTGTGAACCTTCACAGGGTGCTTCACCTATATGCCAACCACTTGTTCCTGCACTATCGACTTGAATATCCAATGCTTTTTTGCGAATTAAATCTCGTGCAATAGCCTCAGCCAAAGGAGAGCGACAGATATTACCAAGGCAGACAAAGAGTATACTTTTAACCATTGATGGCATCGTAATACTCTGGAGTATGACACTCTAATTGTGATTTTGGAATCTCTTTATTGCTGTATTTGACATTTGTAAAGATAAGCAGTACAGTATTTTCCAACTCATCAAAGTAGGCGATACGAGAGAGTCGTTCTTTAGAGTCTACTTGTATAGTATACTCTTTTTCATTGTATTTTGCAGTGTAGACACTTTTGCGGTGAAGTTTTGCATTGGCAATAATTTTATCAAGATCAATTGATTTTTTCAGTTCATAGTATGAGACTTGTTCTAAATCGTGATCGACAATGGTTAGATACTTTTTATCACTGCAGACATCTTTTTTTGTTGGTTTACTATAGTGCCACTGAATGCCATTTTTTTTAGAAAACTTCAATTTTCCACTGTATGTAATCTTCTTTTTTTTGGCATTGGTAACGCTTTGTTCAAAGTTAGCACTAAAACTTACAGGAAGCGTAATTTTTGAAAAGGCCAAAGTACTCAATAGTACTAACGTGATAATCATTTTCATTCTAACGCTCTCCATATACCGAAGCAAGCTCTAAATAGGTACTGATATAGTGAACAAAAAATTTGATAAACTTGACATCTTTTGCATCAAAACCACCCTCTTTATTGAGGACTTGCAGTACCCCTATCACTTTTTTACTTGAATCAAAAATGGGTGCAGAGACAATATTTTGCGTTACAAAACCTGATTGTGCATCAATCGTTGCTAAAAAATCGGGATCAGCGTAGGGATTGTTGACGACTATCTCTTCTCGTATTCGCAGTGTTTTACCTGCAATTCCTTTGTGATCAGGGATCTTAATATGATCAATACTGTCAGATAGTGTTGTCCAGAGTATCTGTTTTTCTCTATCGTGTAAAAATATAGAACTACGCTGAGCTTGTGTAATCTCTTTTGCATAATCTGCAATTAGGTGCATCCCCTCTTCAAGGGCTGGTTTATTAAGCAGTTTATGTCCAAAAGATGCTAGTTTTGAAAATAACTCATGATCTTCCATTTGATAGACTCCTAAAGTAGGCTATAAACCCAAAATATGCATTTAGAATATGGGTTAAAATTATTAATTTTTAGTATAACTAAAAAAGGATAATAACTACGTAAGAGAGTTTTATTTTACTACAGTTGTTTTGAAAGAATTAAGAGTTTTTAAATTTCCGTTGATAACGGTTTATCATACTCTCGTTGCCAATAAGACCACCTTGGTGAATATATAAGATGGTTTTATCTGCAAAAAAACTTTTATGTTGTTGTAGCATCAACCACGCTTTGGGGTCGTAGAGTAAGTCAAATTCAATACCTGTTTGTGTTTTGAGCTCTTTCCATATCTCCCAATTGTTTTGATAGAGTTTTCCAAAGTGGTATTTTCTATCGAGTGTTAAGATTTGAGGGTAATACTCTTCATTGGATTCAAGCATTTTAAACTGTTGGATTAAATACTCTTGATTACCCACACAGGGGGTGGTGTATACTTTGATATTGTGAGTATGTAAAAATTTTTGTAAAAATAGAGCTGTTGTGCCTGTACCAGAGGGTAACACTACAGCCAAGTTTTGAATCTCATGTTCTTCTTGCCACGCTACAATCTCTTGAGCTAAAATTGCAACTCCGTATTGAGCTTTTGTATCTCTTGCACCCTCTTCAATCCAGAGTGTATGCTTATCAATCTTGGCTTCATCCTTGCTATAGACAACCTTCATACCATTTTTTAGAGCGTATTGGTAGTTGCCTTGGGGGTTTTCTAGCAGATACGAAGGAGTATGATCAACAATATAAAAAAACTCCCACCCTTTGATTTTGGCTAACACTGAGAGCGAGTACATGGCATTGGATTGAATGGAACCATAAGAGAGCACTTTGGTAATATCTGGAAAGTCGTGGGTGATGTAGTAGTAGAGTTTACGGGCTTTGTTGCCTGAAAAATTTTGATCCAATAGATCATCACGTTTTACAAAAATATCTTGATGGTTAAATTGAATGGGTGTTATGGGGGAGTTTGTATATTTTAGCATGGTAGGTCGGAGTGAGGGCACTCCGACAAAGGCTTAGTTTTTATTTACTGCGTTGAGATCTTCATAAGATCGTTTTAGACGCTCTTTGAGAGAGTTTTCGCCCTCTCTTAGCCACTTTCTAGGATCGTAATATTTCTTATTGGGCTTATCATCACCCTCTGGGTTTCCAATTTGTCCTTGTAGGTATTCTCTGTTTTTGCTCTCGTAGTTTCGCACACCATCCCAAAATGCCCACTGCGTATCGGTATCGATGTTCATTTTAATCACACCATAGCCAATCGATTCACGAATGTCGCTCAGCTCTGAGCCCGATCCACCGTGGAATACAAAGTTTACAGGGTTGGTTGATGTTTTGAATTTATCTTCAATAAACTTTTGAGAGTTATCAAGAATTTTGGGTGTGAGTACAACATTACCAGGTTTGTATACACCGTGTACATTACCAAACGATGCTGCAATGGTAAACTTATCACTTATTTTAGAGAGCTCCTCATAAGCATAAGCAACCTCTTGGGGTTGTGTATAGAGTAGGGCGTTGTCAATATCGGTATTGTCAACACCATCCTCTTCACCACCTGTTACACCAAGCTCAATCTCTAATGTCATATCGATTTTGCTCATTTTCTCCAAATACTCTTTGCATGTTGCAATATTCTCTTCAATGGGTTCTTCAGAAAGATCAATCATATGCGATGAGAATAGAGGTTTACCGTGAGTTTTATAATGCTCCTGACTTGCCTCTAAGAGTGCATCAATCCAAGGCAGCAGTTTACGTGCTGCATGATCGGTATGGATAACAACAGGTACACCGTACGCCTCTGCCATCATATGGATATGTTTGGCTCCTGAGATAGCACCCAAGATTGCTGCTTGATCACTATCGATTCCTTTACCACCATAAAAAGCAGCTCCACCATTAGAAAACTGAATAATAACAGGAGAGTTTATCTCTTTTGCTGTCTCTAAAACAGCATTGATAGAGTTGGTACCCACTACATTAACAGCAGGAAGAGCAAACCCTTGCTCTTTTGCAATCGCAAAGAGTTTATCAAGATCGTTACCAGTGACAACACCAGCATCAATATGATCTAAAACTTTTGAAGACATATATTTTTTCCTTAGAGATATATTAAATTACTTTACAACTACTTTTGCTTTTTTCATTACAGTGTCAACAAGCTTTTTTTGCTGAAGTTGCATTTTGATAAACTCTTTAACATCTTCAAATTTGAGTTGTTTTTTATCTTTTACATACATCTTTTTATTTTTTGTATAGACCTCTTTGGCCTCTTTATCATCTACTTTTATATCTACCATTTTTTGCTGCATCCAGTAGTTTGCAACAAGCTGCTCTTTCTCTTCTGCTGACACCTCTTTTTGTGCTTTGTTTTTGATAAGAACACCAGGAGCTAAATTTTTAACAAGAGCATCTTTTTGTTTTTTTTCAAGTTTGTCAAAAACTTTTGCCTCTTTACCCTTTGGTGTAATAGCTTTTAAAAACTTGTTTGCCTCAGATTTCATAATCTTATGACCATCTACAGTTCCAATAACTGTATCTTTTGCCAAAGCCGATGTTGAGAGTAGAGCAACTGCTACAAGTGAAGTTGTGATAAATTTTTTCATTAAAATATCCCTTTTTTTATTTTTTAATATGAAATATTAACCTACCAAGGTTAATGGTTTATTAACCTATTTGGTTTTATTAAGATCAACAATAGTAATCTTCGCTTTTGATTTAAGCTCTTTTGATACTTCTGTAATTTTTGTATTAAATTGTTGTTGTTTTAATTGTTGGATAATATTCTCTTTTACATCATCAAACTTAATCGTTGATTCAGGAATAAGCTTTTCTAAATAGATAACGTGAAAACCAAACTGTGTCTTGACAGGTGCAGTTGTAATTGTGCCATCTTTAAGTGCAAAAGTTGCTTTTGAAAACTCTGGTACCATTTGCTTAGCACTAAACTCACCTAAATCTCCACCATTTACTTTTGATGGTCCAACAGACTTGGATTTTGCCAATTCAACAAATTTTTTCTTAAGAGCTTCACCTTTAAGAGCTTTTAGTTCACTGATAATCTTTTTAGCTTCATCTTCTGTTTTGACTAAGATATGTTTTGCTTTAGCTTTTTGAGGTACTTTATATTTCTCTTTATTTTTGTCATAAAAGTCTTTAGCCTCACTATTGCTTACAATAGTATTGTTCATCTGATCTTGCATCCATAAATTAACCAAGATCTCATCTTTGATTTTTGCCAAGTGTTCGGCAAACTCAGGTTTTTTTTCAACTCCCTCTTTTTTAGCTGCTTCAATAAAGAGCTCTCGCTCAACCAATCTCTCTACTACCATCTTTTTTTGGGCATTGTTGAGAGATTCAAATGTACTTTGAGGTGCTGATACCTGTACAAACATACTTGCATCCTCTTGGGTAATGTTTTTACCGTTTACGGTTGCTACTACACTGCTTGCATTGAGTGATGTTAATAACATCGATGCAACGATTAAAGAACTCTTTACTAATTTCATATTACTTCCTTGATTTAAAATTGTTAAAATTATGCCATTAATTTGTTAAATATCAAAATTTTTTTTAACTTTTTTAGTTATTATGCTCTACTTTTATAGTAATTACGTTAATAACAATTGGATATAATTAAAAATTAAATTTATATTAGGATAACAATATGATGAAAAAACTCTTTGTACTGCTCGTGGCAACACTCTCTTTGTCGGCTCTTGGTGTAACAGCTAAAACGCCCAAAAGTGTTTTAGAAAAATCTCTTTCACAAATAAGTGAGAGGGGAATAAGTATTAAAAACCGTAAAACCACTGCGATAACTGATTCATTTGAGTTAGTAGTGACCGATTTTAATAAGCTTGTGAATCTTCCAGAAGAAGAGGCATTGGATAACAAACCAACGTCTCCTCAAAGTGCAGGAGCGATAAAGTCACCAAAGAGTACAAAAGCTCAGAGTAATGGATTAGACGGTATTACGATGCAAGTTGATGTCAATTATCAAAAAGATGCTTACCACTCTACAATCTATCTTTCAAAATTTCCTACGCAAGAGATGAGCAAAGAGGAGAAAGCAGTTATTCAACGTGTTATTAAAAATAAACTACTCTTTATAAGCAGTGATTTTAATATTACAAACAACCAATATAATTTGGAATTTAAAAATATTGATGAGACGTTTGATACGATTAAAGTTAAAAGCAACGCTATTAAAGCAAATGGTATTTATGATATTGATAATATTGATAGCCAAAGTATTAAATTCAACCTTGGAACTCTCTCTTTGACACCAACGGAGAAGAAGTTTTTGGGTGAATATCTAAATATTAACAATCTCTATATCAATATGGCATCCATTCCAAATGGCAAGATACTTGATATGAGTTATAATATTGGTGTGGATTTAATGGATGCCAATATCTCTAAAAGTATCACAAAAGTAAACAGAGCCAATGTTGATATTAAAATTGGAAATCTTAATCGTGATGCCTACAAGAAGCTTGTTGAGCTTGGTCAATCTAATCGTGCTATAGATCCAAACTCTCCTGAAATTATGAATATAGCTACTAATCTTTTGACACAAGATCTCTACATTGAGCTTAAAGATCTATCGGTTGAAGATCTTATTGTTGAAGGTGAAAAAATGGGTGCATTTAAAGCCACTGCAAAAGTCTCATTCAAGCAAGATCCAAATTTAGCAGAGCTTATCAAAATCAATCCTATGATGGCACTTTCAGCTCTTGAAGTAGAAGCAAACATTGAGTTGTCTGCTGATATGCTTAAAGCTTTGAGTCAGACACCCAAAGGAGCAATGCTCGCCTTTATTCCTCCCAAAATGGAAAATGGCGTAGCCAAATATGTGATTAAATACTCTAGTGGTCAACTTTTAGTCAACGGTAAACCTCTACAGTAGAACCTCTGTAGAGTAGGGTGGGAATTTCCCACCTTATTGTAAATTCTCTCTAACTATACCATTCTAACACTCTCCTTATGATGACTTTTATCAAAAAGTCGATACTATTTCATTTAAAGAACAATTATGATATTAGGAAATAGAATATGAGACTGTATAATGTAGCCGTTGTTGGTGCAAGTGGTGCCGTAGGTGAAGAGATTTTTGAGGTATTAAAAGAGCAAAACTTTCCTGTGGGTGATCTTTTGCCACTTGCAAGTGCACGTAGTGCAGGGGGTGAAGTAGAGTTTAACGGTAAATTTTATAAAATAGAAGAGCTTACCGAAGATGTATTTGAGGGGCGTGATATTGATATCGCTTTCTTCTCTGCAGGAGGGTCAATTTCGGCTAAATATGCAAAATATGCCGTAGAGAGTGGTGCGGTTGTGATTGATAACACAAGCCATTTTAGAATGATGCCTGAAGTACCTCTAGTTGTACCCGAAGTTAACCCCGATGATATTGGATTGTGGCAAGAGAGTGGGGTTATCGCCAATCCTAACTGTTCGACGATTCAGATGGTGCAGTTGCTTAAACCTCTTGATGATATGTATGGAATTAAGCGAGTGGATGTATCAACCTATCAAGCTACTTCAGGTGCAGGTAAAGAGGGGATGAAAGAGCTTGTTACTCAGATGGAAGCCTTCTTTAACTTTAAACTCGAAGATGCGAAAAAAGAGGCATTTGCTCATCAAATTGCCCTTAATGTCATCCCACATATTGATGTACCACAACCCAATGGCTACACCAAAGAGGAGATGAAGATGGTTAATGAAACCAACAAAATCATGCACTCCAACTTTGCTGTATCTGCTACTTGTGTACGGGTTCCTGTTCTACGAAGCCACAGTGAATCAATCACTGTTACCTTTGAAGAGGGTGTGGATGTGGATGTGGATAAAGTACGAGAAGCTTTGGAAAACTTTGAAAATGTGACCGTTATTGATGATATTGCTAACAATCAATACCCTATGCCCATCACCTCAACCAATACTGATGAGACTTATGTAGGACGAATTCGAAAAGATATTAGCTCGGATAATATCTTGCACCTTTGGGGTGTAGCCGATCAGGTACGTGTGGGAGCTGCTACCAATGCGGTAAGAATTGCTCAAAAGTGGATTTTACTAGAGGATAACCTGTAATGTTAGAGAGATTTTTTGAAGGGGCTATTTGGAGAAGTCGATTTATTGTTATTTTAGCCGTTGTCTTTGGATTGCTTGGTGCATTCATCCTCTTTATTATTGCATCGATTGATATTTGGAATGTTGCAGTAGTAGCCTTTCAAGTAGTCACGCATATGATACCTCACCCCGAGCATTTTCATGAAGATGTTGTCGCAGGCATTATTGGTGCAGTTGATCTCTACTTGATCGCTGTTGTGATGTTTATTTTCTCGTTTGGTATCTATGAACTCTTTATCTCTGATATTGATGAAGCCAAAGAGCATGAAGATGGACAGCATCAACTCCTAGCCATTCATAACCTTGATCAACTTAAAGATAAGATTGCAAAGGTCATTGTGATGGTACTTGTAGTTAACTTCTTTCAAAGAGTACTCCATACCAAATTTGAGACACCCTTGGAGATGCTCTATCTTGCACTTTCAATTGCAATGCTCTCTCTAGGGCTCTACTTTTTGAGCTTAGTAGGAAAGAAAAAAGAAACACCAAAAGAAGAGGATAAAAAAGTAAATGAGTAAAATTTTTGTAGATGCCTGCCAAGGCAAAGAGACACCCTATACCCCTGTATGGATGATGCGACAAGCGGGTCGATACCTACCTGAGTATATGGCAGTTAGAGAGGAGCTAGGAAGCTTTTTAAATCTTTGTCATGCCCCCCAGCGTGCAGCAGAAGTGACCATTCAACCCCTTGATATTGTGGGTGTAGATGCAGCGATTCTATTCTCTGATATTTTGGTTATTCCTGATGAGATGGGAATGGATCTCTCATTTGTCAAAGGTGAAGGTCCAAAGTTTAGCGATCCTATCAAAAATGATGCCGATATCGATCGACTCATTGGCGGAGAGGAAGCAGCCAATAAACTTACCTACGTTTATGAGACGATTGAGATTCTACGCAAGCAGCTTGATGAGCGTGGTGATGAAATTGCACTCATTGGATTTACAGGTGCTCCATGGACACTGGCAACCTATATGATCGAGGGTCAAGGAACCAAGACCTATAATATCTGTAAAAAGATGATGTACTCCAACCCTGAGCTTCTTCATAAGATTTTACGCAAAGTGACTGAAGTCGTCAAGCTCTATATGGAGAAGCAGATAGAGAGCGGTGTTGATGTGGTACAGATCTTTGATAGCTGGGCAGCGGCAATTGAACCAAGCCGATACGATGAGTTTAGCTGGCAATATATGGTTGAGATTGCGGACTATCTCAAAGAAAAATACCCACATATCCCTGTAATCATGTTCCCTAAGGGAGTATCTGCCTTTATCAATATGGGTGGAGTGTATGGTAACTTTGATGTATTTGGAGTTGATTGGGGAACCCCAATGGCGATGGCTAAAGCCAAACTTGGTGATAAGTACGTACTCCAAGGAAACATGGAGCCTACACGATTGTACTCCAAAGAAGAGACTACTAAATGCGTCGAAGCGATCCAAGAGACCATGGGTGGTAAACGCCATATCTTTAATCTAGGTCACGGAATCTTACCCGATGTACCTGTAGAGAATGCAAAACACTTTGTAAACGAGTGTCATAGAGTGAGTGGGAAAAACAGTTAAGTTTTTCTCATCTTGCCCTACAACTGTGCCACTTTTATAATCCCTTTAAAAATTCAAAAATACCATAGGTGTATCAAGAGTATTAATATTGATTTGAATAGTGAGTTAAACCCAAAAGATGCAATAGAGATTATGCCATTAGTATTCCATTGTATAATTCTGGATTGATTATTAGGTGGTAAAAATAAACTTTTAGATATAATCAAAAACAATACTATATTGATTGATAGGTTTTAAATGAGAGAGAGTTTTAGTGTAGAAGAGTCAGGACGATTGGATAAGGTTCTAAGTAATCATTTATCTCAAAGTCGTAATCAAGTCGAAAAGCTTATTAAAGAGGGATTGGTATCTGTCGATCATAAAGTGATCCTCAAACCAAGCTTTAAAGTCTCGATGGATAACACCGTTAGTTATGAATTTAAGCAAGCCGATGCACAAGAGGCACTAAAGATTGATTTTGATGTGGAGGTGCTTTATGAAGATGATGATATTTTGGTGGTCAACAAACCATCAGGCTTGGTAGTACACCCTGCACCTTCAGTCAAAGAACCAACACTCGTTGATTGGTTGAAGGTCAGGGGGATCTCACTCTCTACTATATCAGGTGAAGAGCGTCACGGTATTGTGCACCGTATTGATAAAGAGACCACAGGGGCGTTGGTGGTAGCCAAAAACAACGAAGCCCACCAAAAATTAAGTGATCAACTCCAAGATAAGAGTATGGGGCGATACTATCTTGCCATTATTGACTATCCGCTCAAAGATGATTGCATCGTCGAACAACCCATCGGGCGAAACCCCAATAACCGTTTAAAGATGGGAGTCAATATGCACGGCAAAGAGGCAAAGAGTGCCTTTGTCAAGTTACTAAGTGGCAAAAATGATCTTGAAGTGATTGCTGCAAAGCTCTATACAGGACGAACCCATCAGATTCGTGTGCATCTAAATCATCTTGGAAGACATATTGTAGGCGATGATTTATATGGCTTTAAGAGCAAAAAAGATAAAATGTTTAGAGTACAACTCCATGCTTATTTACTCTATTTAATTCATCCTGTCTCAGGAGAGAAAATTGAAGTTGTAGCACCTCTATTTGATGATATGTCAGCATTGATATTGTCAAATTTTGATCAAAACGAGTTTCAAAAGATATTGGATTCTCAATTTTTAATCGATAAATTTTATAAACTATAAGGGTTTTAATGCCACATATTAAAGTAAAGCCATTTAATAGAGATATATTAGATAAACATGAGACGTTTAATCGTTTTGTAACGTTTCGTGCTATTTTTGAAGATGAAGAGTTGTGGGGTGTTGAGTATGAAAACAATAAGTTTCTACTTAATCTAAAGGTTGACAGTGATGGTAACTATCTACTCAAATACGATAAAGTTACGCGTCCACTTAAAGTCGATACTCTTAAAGCCTCTATTGCCAAAATCGCACAAATATTAGAACTTAATATCCTACACTCCAATATTACAACCATCAAAACCAAAGCTCCTTTAGCATCTGAGTATCAAAAAGAGGTCAAAGATTTTGAAAGCATTGAGTTTGACAAACAAGAGGTGATGCTTGAAGTGGGTTTTGGAAGCGGTAAACATATCCTTCATCAAGCCAAAGCCAACCCCGATATACTCTATATTGGTATTGAGATTCATACCCCTTCGGCTCAACAGCTTCTTAAACAAATTAAGTTGCAAAATTTAAATAACATATGGGTAGTCAACTACGATGCACGATTGCTATTAGGGATGTTTGCCTCTAATTCATTAAAAAAGATCTATGTACACTTTCCTGTACCGTGGGATAAAAAGCCTCATCGAAGAGTTATCAGTCCAAGTTTTTTGGCGGAATCGATGCGGGTACTGAAATTGGGTGGCACTTTAGAGCTTCGAACAGATAGTGATAACTACTTTTGGTATTCACTTGAGACATTCTTTAGCCATCCAAAAATTGATGTCGATGTACGTAAAAACAGAGAGCTTGAGGTAGTAAGCAAATATGAAGCACGTTGGAGACGACAGGAAAAAGATATCTATGATGTTTATGTTAAGTGCAATGAAAGCTCTGAGCAAATCAAAAGAGATTACAAGTTTAGCTTTGATAAGATTACACTTAAGAGTGATTTGGTGAGTCAACTTCCCAAAGAGAGTCAAATATTTGAGAGTTTTTTTATTCATTTTGAGCGAATCTATCAGATGCAAGATGAATCAGGAGAACTCATTAAAGTAGCCTTTGGGAGCTTTGACCGTCCTGAACATAAATTTATTGTTATAAGAGATCAAGAGATCTACTATCTGCCATCAAATCCTGTGGCAACAGCAACAAACTATCAGGCACACCAGAAATTAAGGGAGTTTTTAGATGTCCAACAGCAGTGTAATTAATGCTTCCTTTTTGAATCTATCCTATGATGATGGAACAACAGAGATTATCAAAGATGCCAACTTTACCATCAATAAAGGGGATTTTGTCTTTATCACGGGACCTAGTGGTAGCGGTAAATCGACCCTTTTAAAGGCTCTTTATGGTAAGCTAAAACCCTTTAATGGTGATCTTTTAGTAGGTGGATTGGATATGAATGACATCTCTAAAAAAGATCTGCAAAAGCTTCGCCAAAATTTGGGTATTATTTTTCAAGACTATAAGCTTATTAACGAGTGGAATGTTGAAAAAAATGTCGCCTTACCGCTTATTATTGCAGGATATTCCAAAGATATTCAAAACACCCAAGCCAAAAGACTGCTTAGTCATGTCAAACTGCTTGATCATATTCATAAGATGCCATTGGAGCTTAGTGGTGGAGAACAGCAGCGTGTAGGGGTGGCACGAGCACTATCTAAAAACCCTTTTTTGATACTCGCCGATGAGCCTACAGGAAACCTTGATGAGTACTCATCCAATGTGATTTGGGATCTTATGGAAAACGCCTGTGAACAGCTTAATACCACAGTAGTGGTGGTAACGCATAAGATCCCTAGCGTCTTTACTATTCCCTATCGGCATCTTATTATCGAAAACAGGGGGATATATGAAATTCATTAAAAATCATATTACCTTTATTTTACCCCTTATGGCAATTTTGATTGGTTTGGAGTTCTATTTTGTTTTTGAACGAACAACCAAAAGCTATGAAGATGGATTGAAAAATGACTACTCTATGCTTATTATTGCTCACGATAAAGTCGAAATTGAGGAGCTTCAAAAACTCAATACTCATATTGCTACCATTGAAGAGGTGCAAAAAGATGGTATTGTTGATGAGATATCCAAAGGCTTAAAGGAGTCAAGCAAAGAGAATCTATCCAAACTCTTACCCTATTTTTATAACACCAAACTCGATACCTATTTGAGCATGGAAGATATTGTCAATATAAAAGCAGACCTTGAAAAGAGCAACAAAATCAAAAGCGTGGAGACTTTTGATAATTCTCATGATTCAACTTATAAACTCTTTGTATTTTTAAAATTTATATTCAAGATTTTTATTCTCTTTATTGGGGTAGTGAGCTTCTTTTTGATACTCAAACAGATGGAGGTGTGGAGTTTGACCCACCGAGAGCGTATGAATATTATGGAGATATTTGGAGCTCCTCTCTTTTTACGAAGTGCGGTGATGTACCGTATTGCTATTATCGATGCGGTTATCTCTTCTATTTTAATCTCTTTGGTTTTTGTCTACCTTAAATACAATTGGGTCGATAGCAGTGGGATTGAGATATTGGTCAAAAACAGAGAGTTGATCTTTCAATTTTCGGATCTGCTTAAGATGTTGGGGATTTCAATGCTTATTGTGATTGCTTCAGTCTATTTGGTTGTCTCTAATTTGAAGGATGAGAGTTGAGAGCCTTTTTGATTCTTTCTCTTTTGTCGTTAAGCGTTGCTTATGCCAATATCGATAACAAAATCGAAAAATCGAAAGAAAAATTGACACAGGTTGAGAAGAAAAAGAGTGCCACAAGTGCCAAACTCTCTGAAATTGTCAACAGTATTAAAAAAGCAAAAAATGAAAGTAAACTTTATGATCAACGCATTGATAAACTCTCTAAGCAAAAAGATACAAATGAGATACTCTATAAAAAATCAAAAGTGAAACTCAATGAGTATAACAGGCTCTATCGCCAGACTGATAAAGAGATTAAACGTAAACATATGCGTTTTTTATCACTACTCTCCAATCAGTTTGGTGTTGTTTTTGCCATGCAAAAGATTGCCAAAAATACCCAAAAATCAACCATCTACAAAGAGATCTATCAACACTATAAGGTTCAAAATATTAAAGAGCTCAAAGATCTCAAAGCAGAGATTGCCAAGTGGCAAAAGAAGCAAGGAGAGATTACCAAAAAACGTAAAGATATTCGCTATACCATGCGAAAGATTGAAAATCAGCGAAAAGAGTATAAAAAAGAGAAGCAAAATAAGAAAAAACTACTGAAGCGTTTAGCAACCGATGAGGAGTTATACCGCAAAAAACTCCAAGCGATTATGGATCAACAAGGATCACTAAGAGGTACATTGGCAAGATTGAATATTTTGCAAAAAAAAGAGGTAGAGAAGGCTAGAAAAGAGGAGCTCGCACGCTCTAAGGCACTCAAAACCAAAAACTATAAAAGTTCCAATAAGCTCTCCTATTATAAAACCAATGTGACAAAATACAGAGGAGCTAAAACCATTCCTCCTATCAAAAACGCTACCGTTGTGAAGCGATTTGGCTCTTATACTGACCCAATCTATAAGATTAAAATTTTTAATGACTCTATTACACTTAAATCAGCCAATCGTAATGCCAAAGTGAGCAGTGTGCTTTCAGGAAAAGTAGTCTTTTCAGGAAGTAACAGTATGTTAGGTAATGTGGTGGTGGTAGCGCACAGCAATAAACTCCATACTATCTACGCAGGTCTATCCAAAATTGCACCCACCATTCGCGTAGGAAAAAAGGTCTCAAAAGGGTATGTGATTGGACGAGTGGCTAGAAAATTGATCTTTCAAGCAACTAAAAACTCCAAGCATATTAACCCACTGAGGTTGATTCGTATTTGATAAAGTTTATCATTGAACTAAATCTGCTATAATTTGTAAAAAATTTAAAGGTATCTGCATATGAGAACTATCGTGATATTTCTATTTATTGTTACACTCTCATTGGCTAAGCAGAGCAGTTATTTTATCTCTTTAGGGAGTTATGAATCCCATATAGATGCCACCAAAGAGTTATCCAAAGTTGATAATGATCCTTTTATGAAAGGGCTAAAAAAACGTTACGGTTTTAAAGTAACACTCGATAAAAAGAGCGATACTTTTCATGTTTTACTCGTTGATTTTAATACTCCCACTACTATTCCTACTCTTTACGATATTTTGAAACATGATTACCTATCACTCAAAACCAACTATCGAATCGTAGCCAAACAAGAGAGTTCTAATATCTTGTGGTTTATCATACTCTTTATTATGTTTGCAATCATTGGATTGGTTTTTGTTTTACGATCTTCAGCTAAATATGAAGCGTTACAAGATGAGTATAAACGTCTAAAGAAGCTTAAAGATCACCTCTCTGCCAAGCATGATGAAGTGTTGAATAATCTAGGTTATAAGATAGAGAGTTCAACGCAAAATATGATAACAGCACGGGATAAGATTATCAATGAACCCATCAAAGAGTTTACCAAAGAGGTTGTAGAGAAAAAATTTAAATCCATTAAGGATACCGATAAGATATTGACCGATACCACCGATCAAATTATCGATTTTCTTAAAGCCAAATCGGGTAAACTTAAACTCCATAATAAACGTTTTGATATTAATAGACTTTTAGACACTATTAGCTCTTTTGTTGCTCAAAACTATAGAGGTAAATCTGTTGAACTTATCTATGAAGTGAATGTTGAGATTCCAAGATATATTGTAGGAGATATTAAGCGGCTTAGTGAGATGCTCATCAGCATCATTGACTACTCTTATCAACATACTACAAGTGGATATATTAAAGTTGTACTCTCAAAATTTGATCATATATCCGATCAATCAATTATTGAGTTTAAAATCCTTGATAGCAGTGTAGGGGTAAAAAAAGCTCAACAAGAGGCACTTTTTACACCCTTTCATAATAAAGAGACTCAAGGGGGGCTCTTTATTGTCAAAGAGCTTGCAAAGTTAATGGGTGGTAGAATGGAGTTTGTAAGTCGTTACGGTAAAGGCAATACCTTTGCTATTAATATTCCTTTGGTCGTTGATGACGAGAGTAAAGAGGGGTATAAACTATCGAGTGATGTAGTCTCTATACAAGAACTTGAAAATAAATATGTGGGTATTATTGATAAAAGTGAGAGCGTTGCCAATGCAATAAGTAAATCTTTTTTACATTTTATGAAAAATGTAAGCACTATTGCACACTACAGTCTTGAGGATTATGATGTACTTAATCGTTACGACCTTGTTTTAATAGAGCACTCAATGATAACCAATAAACTTCTTGATACCTTTAAAAAGATTCAAGAAGATAGAGAGTATTATGTAGTGGGAACACACAGCTTACTTAATAATGAATATATTGAGATTATAGATAGCTCTATTAGTCAATATATCTCAAAGCCTTTGACACCAGTTTTGGCACGCAAAGTTTTTTTAGATGAGTTTAGTCGAATAAAGTTAGTAGATAGTGAATCAGAGATGATTTATATGGAAAAAATGGGAGGTGATTTTCACAGTACGCTACCCAAGCAGTACCCAGACCCTATGCCTGAGACAAAAGATGCAACCAAAGAGTTTTTCAAAGATTTTTTTGGTAGTTCCATATTGATTATTAATGCCAATAGAATCAATCAAGATATCTTTAGTGACTTGATACAGAGTAGTGGTATTAAGTGTGCTGTTGCATTCAACAGTGAAGAGACAATGGAGCAACTTGGAAAATATTATAATAACTTTGATCTTATTGTCATTGATATGGATAGCATTGATGCACAAGACTATCTGCTCATTAAGATGATTCGATCAAGTAAAAAATACGACAAAATTCCTATTATAGCCATTGTAGACGAAGAGTATGATGACGATAAAATATTAAAAATTGGCGTTAATGCTTATATTGTTAAGCCAGTTCGTATAGGAACTATCTATACAGCATTGAGCTGTTTTTTGCAAAAAGTGGATTTAAACTCACCTTTTGTAAAGCTATCAAAAAGTGAACATATTTTAGACATTACTCGGGGAATTATGCAAAGCAATCACGATGCAAACGTCTATCTTGAACTTGTCAAGGAGTTTAAAGATGCCTATGGTAGGAGTGATCAAAAGTTTCAAGATCTTATTGAAGAAGAGAACTATAAGAGACTTAAAGAGCTTATTGTCAATATGAAAGGTCTTAGTGATATATTGGCAGCTTATAATATGAATCAACTCCTCAAAGAGCTAGAGATCTTGATTGATAGTCATGAGTATGAAAAATTAGCCAATAGCAGCGAACGTTATACGCAAGAGTTAGAGAATCTAATGACCAATATAGAGATCTATATTCGCAGTGTTGATATTTAATTACAATTTACCTTTATCCGTTAGAATTTCTTGAGTCTAAAATATCCAAAGGCTCTAAAAAATTATACCTTATAAAGGAGAAAAACTTATGAATAAAATTGTAAAAAGTTTAGTAGGTGTATCGTTGTTGGCCACTACACTGAGTGCCTCTCCATTTGATAGCAATGATTTTGATGATGAGTTTAGACGCATGCAGCACTATATTAACACGGTGTTTGATTCACACTTCTCATCCTCTTATCGTCATGGACTCTATCCAAAAGCCAATTTTTATGATAAAAAAGAGCAATTTATATTGGAGTTTGAGTTAGCAGGTGTAGATAAAAGTGATATTAATGTTTCGATACAAAAAGGGAATCTTCTAACCATTGAAGGTACCAAAAAACGGGAGGTTAAAACCGATCACCACTCACACTTAAGAGAAGAGATCTATTTTGGAAAGTTCAAACGTGTTATTGAATTGCCCAAAAATTCAGATGCTGATAAAATTGATGTCAAGCATAAAAATGGTATTTTAACCATCATCATTCCTAAAAAAGAACCCGAAAAACTAAAATCAAAAATTATCCCCATTAAGTGATGATACTCTCAAGTAATTTTTATCATAATTAAGAGTAATTTTATAATTTGATTGATATAATTGCTTTGTTAATAAAAATTATCACTAAGGAAAAAAAGAATGTTAGTAACAAAAAAAGCTCCAGATTTTACAGCTACAGCAGTATTGGCAGATGGTCAAATTGTAGAGGATTTTAACTTAATGGAAAACTTAGGCGAAAAGGGTGCAGTACTCTTCTTCTACCCACTAGATTTTACATTTGTATGTCCTTCAGAGATTATTGCATTCTCTCATAGAATCGAAGAGTTTAAATCAAGAGGCGTAAATGTTATTGGTGTTTCTGTTGATTCACAATTTAGCCACTTTGCATGGAGAGAGACTCCAGTAGAAAAAGGTGGAATTGGAAGAATCAAATACCCACTCGTAGCAGACCTTAGCAAGCAAATTTCAAGAGATTATGATGTACTCTTTGGTGAGTCAGTAGCTCTTAGAGGATCATTCCTAATTGATGCAGATGGTACAGTAAGACACGCAGTAATCAACGATTTACCACTTGGTAGAAACATTGATGAGATGATTAGAATGGTTGATACAATGCTCTTTACAAATGAACACGGTGAAGTGTGTCCTGCTGGTTGGACAAAAGGTGATGAGGGTATGAAAGCTGATACTGCTGGTGTTGCTGAGTATCTTGAAAAGCACGCTGACGAGCTTTAATAAAAATTATAAGGTATACTCTTTTACTTTAGAGTATATCTTCTTAGGAAGTAACAATGAAAGATTATGAGAGCCTACTGAAAGCACATGGACTTAAAAGTACTTTTCAACGGGTGAGTATTATTAAGTCTATCGATAAGGCAGGGCATATTAGTATTGATGATATCTACAAAGAGATAGTAGAGTATCACCCATCAATTTCGCTGGCAACTGTCTATAAAAATATATTGACGATGAAAGAGCTTGGGCTTGTGGTCGAAGTACCCATTGCCAATAAAAAATCGAAATATGAGCTAATCAAAGAGGATCACATCCATTTTATCTGTCAAGATTGTGGCTCTGTAGAGGATAAACCCATCACAGATGATATTCAAAAACTCTTTGATACGTTGGTATCCAAAGATAACTTCAAACTCTTTTCAAGTCAAAATAATCTATACGGCACCTGCCACCTATGCAGTGCATCCTAGAGAGCTATATCCAAACATAGCTCTTTTTTGAGTTGCATATTTGATTAAAATATTAGATTTATTAATGCACCAATAAGAAGAGGAGCACCTATAAATATATTCATCCAAAATTTGAATAGATGACCAGCTACCAAAAGAGATACCTAAAACAAATCCTATTATCCCTATGTAGTATAAATTATTTTTATCTTTAAAAAGAAACATTAACAGAATAGATAAAGTGAGTATTATTAGATTATATTGTTGGTATTTTTTATATTTTTCTACGGTCATAATTTTGATTTAGCTATTGAATAAATTGGTGGGCTAGGAAGCCCACCCTACGGATTACTCCCACTCAATTGTTGCAGGAGGTTTGGAGCTAATATCATAAACCACACGGTTGATACCATCAATCTCATTGATAATACGTCGGCTGATGTTTTCAAGTACATCGTGGGGAATATGGGCAAAGGTTGCTGTCATGCCATCCACTGACTCTACCATGCGTACACACACGGTATTATCATAGGTTCGATTATCTCCCATCACGCCCACCGATTGTACGTTTAGCAGTACGGTAAAGGCTTGCCATACTTTGTCGTAATATCCTGTTGCTTTTAGCTCAGCTTGCATAATGGCATCGGATTCACGGATTAGATGCAAGGCATCTTCATTTACTTCACCCATCACACGAATTGCAAGACCCGGTCCTGGGAAGGGGTGGCGACCGATCATATCTTTTGGCAGTCCTAGTTCCAATCCTAGTGCCCGTACTTCATCTTTAAAAATCTCTCTTAATGGTTCAACGAGATCAAAGGTCATCCAATCAGGCAATCCACCCACATTGTGGTGAGATTTAATGGTTTTAGATGGTCCTTTGACGGATACCGATTCGATCACATCAGTATAGAGCGTTCCTTGGGCTAGGAAGCTCACATCGGTATGTTTTTTCGCTTCTTTATCAAACACCTCAATAAAGGTTTCACCAATGATTTTTCGCTTACGCTCAGGGTCACTCACACCTGCAAGTTTGCTCATAAACTCCTCTTTGGCATCGATGGTAATAAGATCGATATCAAGCATCGCAAACATATTTTGTACCTGTGCGGCTTCATCTTTACGCAACAACCCTTGATCGACAAATACACAAATGAGCTGCTCTTTTGGCAGTGCTTCGTGGAGTAGGGCAGCAACTACTGAGCTATCGACTCCACCGCTTACACCACAGAGTACTTTTTTATCACCTACTTGCTTTTGGATATCGGCGATTTTCTCTTTGGCAAAGCTACCCATGTTCCATGTAGAGTCACATCCACAGATATACTTGGCAAAGTTTTTAAGCAATCGTGTACCCTCTACTGAGTGGTGTACTTCGGGGTGGAATTGGAATGCGTAGATGTTTTTATCTTCATTGGCAATTCCTGCAAAAGGGGAGTTGTCGCTTTTGGCAATGACTTTAAACCCTTCAGGTAAACGCTCAGCTCTATCACCGTGGCTCATCCATACGATATTATCGTTGCTCATACCGTCAAATATTTTGTTTTCTTCTACAAAGTTTAGATGAGCTTTACCGTATTCATGATGATCGGCAGGGATAACCTCTCCACCAAAGTGTTGGGTAATGAGCTGCATACCGTAGCAGATCCCCATAATAGGCAGTCCCAAATCCCAAATGCCCTCATGCGGGTGGTAGGCATCTTGGGCATAGACAGAGGCTGGACCACCTGATAGGATGATACCTTGTGGCTCTTTGGATTTGATGCTTTCAATATCTTCATGGTAGGGTAGAATTTCACAATAAAGCCCACTCTCTCGCATTTTTCGAGCGATAAGTTGAGTATATTGTGAACCAAAATCAAGTACAACTATGGGTACGTTTTTCATATTTATAAACCTTTTGTTTCTACTGTAAATTTTGTGATAATTATACCTTTTTTCCAATAAGATAGGGTTAATTGTTTAAAGGGGTATTTCTCTTGTTTAATAAAAAAATATAATTAAAAAAAACTTAATATATTTATTAGTAATATAATATATTAAGAAATGAATTTTTATTGCTTACATGGTTGCTAGGTAAATCCGATGAAATCCATTGCAAATGGCTATATGAGGGCTAGCTTCTAAAAAAGAGTTGTCAGCAAAAGTAAAAATATGAAAGTTTTAGTTTTGAATGTGATAAAAACAACTCTTTT
>Ga0193964_1000180_pt1 | contig 30637 bp, 25 predicted proteins | sample FB_7_MG_FD_140323 | JGI IMG/M metagenome (GOLD analysis project Ga0193964, IMG submission 140323) | Microbial mat bacterial communities from the Broadkill River, Lewes, Delaware, United States - FB_7_MG | ecosystem: Environmental > Aquatic > Freshwater > River > Microbial mats | place: USA... | reverse complement strand
TTAATAATTGAGGAGTACTAAAGTATCTTAACTGCTTTTGTTCTATTTGGTTCTTACTAAAGAATATCTGCTTTTCTCCTTCAGCCTGTTTAGCTCCAAAAAGTCGCTTAATAAATGAAGGTTTCTTTTCAACTTTCTTATCAGAAGGAACCATGTTACCATTTATATCTGTTTTTGCGAAAACAAAGCTATTATCTACTTTTAAAACTTTCTCCCCTTTTTCAGTCTCCCACCAATGAATAACACGGTCTCCTCGTTTCCGAAGCTTTATTATTTCTCCATTTGGTTGTTTAACCTCCAGATAAATGGGATAAGCCAAGGCCCCCCTGGATTTACTACTTTGCCCTACAGATGAGAGCGTTACACACAAAAAAACAATTAACAGGTATATATATTTCTTCATCTATCTGTATATTTATTTTAAATATACGAGAATATTTAGAATAAATATATATAAAAAGTAAGGTCACTCAAATTATTATGAGTGACCTTACAACTAAAACAATATGAAAATAAACTGATCGGCTAAATTATAATTAAAAGGAGAGAACTGTAATAGCCTCTCCTTTTTCAGTATTCAGACTAATTATTTCACTAATTAATTATTCTTTAAATTTGGATTGTTTTCCACCGCCTCTACAGGAAATGGAATCACATATCTAGGATCATTTGCCTTTAATGTATATTCTTTTCCATCGAATGTTTTCTTTAACTCTGGTTTCCCATTTCTTCTTAAATCAAACCAACGGAATCCCTGACATGCTAATTCTTTCATTCTCTCTTCTTCTACTTTCTTAATAAAATCTTCTTTAGACATTGCGTCTATAGCTGCAGCTTCGGCTGCATAATATGTAGTTTTTAGACGAGTTATTAATAAATCTTTAAGATACTTCTTAGCTTCAGTTAAATTACCTTCAACTGACTTTGTCTGTGCTTCAGCAAGAATTAAATATAATTCTGCAGTACGCATTGAAACTTTATTCTTTAAATCTGAACCTCCAATCTTTCCTAAATATTTATCTGGAATAATTTTACTTTCTTCAAAGAATGTAGAAAAACGAATATCATTAGTTTTGTCAAAAGCATCAACTAACTTATCTGAAATATAAGTAACTGATTTCACTTTATTATCAAATGTCCTTTCCATAGCAAGTATATTTTCAACTGAATTATACTCTACTGGTGATTGTGCATCAGCCAAAGTCAAATCAACTAATTCAGAATTAATTACTAATGCATCTTTAGCATAATTTGATGCTAAATCCCATTCACTCATGAATAAATAAACTCTTGCAGCAAATCCTAAAGCAGATACTTTCGAGAATCTATAGTTTATATTCTTATCTTGTTTTTCAACAACCATTAGCTCTAAACCTTTATTTATATCAGAGTTAATTTGGGCATATACTTCTTTAATTGTATTTCGTTTATAATCCTTCTCTAAATCAATTTCTGTAGCTAATGGAATTGCTAACTTATTAAGATTATCAGCATTATAGATATCAGCATAAAGATTTACTAAATCAAAATTAGTATAAGCCCTTAAAAGATACGCTTCTGCTAATAATTGATTAATATCATTAGCTTTAGCATCAGTTGCTTCGCCTCCCTCGTTTATAGTATGATTCACATTAACTAAAATCTTATAATACGACTGCCAGTCAAAAACACGTACCTGAAGATCTTGATTAATATCATTCCAAATGTAGATATCTTTATGTTCTTTAGCATCTCCTTGTGATTCGTTAATTGTGAACTCATCACCTCTTATTGATGCTAAGGATTTACTCTGTAAACCACCCTCAGTTTCATAAGCATTTGTCATTAAGGCTCTAAAATCATCATACGTTGTTGGAATAACCTTACCAACTGGCTGTACGTCTAAGAAATCATCACATGAAACAGTGAAAAGGCATATAAATGAGACTAATAATATATTTAACTTCTTCATAATTATTCAAGTTTTAAATTAGAATGTAATATTAAGACCTAAAGTAAATGACTTTGGAATTGGTTGTGCATAAATACTTCCATAGGTCTCTGGATCAAAATATCCATCATAGTTTGTTGCAATAACAAAAGGATTTCTTGACTCTACATTAATTTTTGCAGAGCTTATTCCCCATTTTTTCATTAATGAAGATGGAAGTTTATATCCTAATCTAATACTACTAACACGTAAATAGCTCATTTCTTTATACCATATATCCAAATCTCTGAATACATCATTCTGCATAACAAAGCCAGGAGACATTATAGCATAATCTGAATATCTAGAATAACCTTCAGTAGAACTGCTAATCATTCTTGGGTAAGTACCACTTGTGTTATCAGGAGTCCACACTTGATTCATTTGAATTGTATGGTTCATTCCTCTATCTGTATTTTCAACACCATAAAATGGTTGCTCCTTAACTAATTGGTTAATATTAAAAGCACATGACACATTAAGAGTAAAATTCTTGTAAGTAAACTTATTAATCAATCCACCTGTAAACTCAGGATCTGTACTTCCTATATATGTAAATAAACCTCTTCTTTCTTCCTCTGTCAAATTACACATTCCCCACTCTGATTCAAAAAATTCAGATGCACTTAGTATTTCACCATCCTTCTCAAACTGAATATATCCTTGTTCATCTAGTCCTGCTGTCTTATATGCAAATACAGCATTAACAGCATGTCCTTCTCTTGATGGGTATATCTCATTGTTCTTTATTTGAATTCTGTCTACATTACTAATATTCTTTGAAATATTAAATGTTGTTTGCCATTTAAAATTCTCAGTATAAACATTTCTAGTTATTAAATTAAGCTCAAAACCTTTATTCGTAACTGATGCCCAATTTAAAGAAGTAGTAAGGAATCCATTCTCTAATTGAATAGCTTTTAATCCTATTAAGTCAGTTGATTTTCTATGATAAAAATCAGTACTAATTCTAATTATGTTTTTAAATAAACCTAAATCAAAACCACCATTCCAAGTAGCTGTTTTTTCCCACCTTAATTTATTATTAGGAGGTGTTTCAATATTAATTGTCTTCTCATTAATATTTGGGAGCAATGATTCATAAAATACTAAACCGACAAGATATGGAGAAGTTCCCTTATCAATATTACCTTGTAGTCCATAAGATGCTCTGAATTTTAAATCAGATAAGAATTCAATATCTTGTAACCAAGGCTCTTCTTTAGCTCTCCAAGAACCGGAAGCGGCCCATAATGGTAGATATTTATATTTAGGATCAACACCAAATAAATCCGATCCATCCATACGTACACTTCCAAAGAAAGTATATTTCTTATTGTATGTATATGCAAGTGTTCCAAAAAATGAAGCATAGGCATTCTCTAAGAATGATCTTGAATATAGAGGATAATACTTTGCATCATAAGCATCTCTATATATTAATGGTTGAGTTGTTAATGTTTGCTTATCATATCCATAACCAGCAGAATAAATCCTTGTAGATTCAGTATGTCTTAATTCATTTCCAACCATGAAGTCTATCTCATGAATATTATTGATATTAAGATTATACTCTAACATATTCTTCCAATTCCATTGAGAATCTTGAGTATTCCAATTTTTTATTACACCTCCTTCAGGAACAAAATACACAAAGTCTCCATCCTTACTATAACGGCTCTTCTCTCTCTCTTTACGAGCATAGTATGAATTAATACCTGCATATTGCTCTGCATTAGAGTTTGTTGTCTGTATTCCTAGTTGAGATGTTAATTTAAGATTCTTAAGAATATTCCATTTTACATCAAAAACAGCATTGAAGTTTTTTGATATCAAATCATTTGATGTGTTTTCTCTCTCTTCTATATAGTTAAATGGAATATTTCTTGCTGAATATCCATCAATCTCTGGATCATATATAAAATTACCTTCAGTATCTCTAATCTGCTGATAAGGATTTGCAGTTCTTGAATATCTTGAAGGATTAGTAAATGAATCTGTACCTGTTAAATAAGACTCTTGTGTCTTATTACTGTAATAGATAGACGCTCCTACGTTCAAATTATCCAGTATTTGATAATCTGTTTTCATTGTAAGATTTAACCTCTCCATCCCTGTTCCTATTGTTGCACCATTCTCATCGTAATATCCTGCTGAGAAATAATAATTTGCATTATCTGTTCCTCCTGAAATACTCAGACTGTGATCTTGGTTAAACGCTGTTTGATACAACTCATCTCCCCAATTAGTATTTATAGATCTTAATGCATTAATCTCATTTTGAGCATTCTGAGAGATTGATGAAAATCCACCTGCTCTATATGCATCCAGTTGGCTATATTTATTTAAGATTCTTGAAACAGCACCTTTATCAGAACGGTAATCATCTAAATCATTCCATTTTGCCATACCTAACTCAAAATCAACCTTATCATCTGAATTCATTAAATTCAACTTATCAAAGTCTGGTTTCATCACAAATGATGTATTAGAGTTAAGACTAACGGTCATCTTACCTTTCTTACCCTTTTTAGTAGTAATTACAATAACACCGTTAGCTGCTCTTGCTCCATATATAGCCGTTGCAGCAGCATCTTTAAGGATTGTAATATCTTCAATATCATTAGGATTTAATCCTGCTATTGACGAGTTTACAAGCTGATCGATGTTCCTTTCAGACATATCAGGCAAATCAGTACCCTCAAGAGGCATTCCATCAAGTACCCAAAGAGGATCTTGAGAACCACTTAATGAAGCAGTACCTCGAATACGTATCTTCGCTGGTGCTCCTGGTGCTCCGTTTACTGTTGTAGTTTGAACTCCAGCTAACTGCCCACCAAGCATCTGATCAATAGAGCTAACGCCACCTTGAATAATATTATCTGTTTTAACCCTAGCCACAGAAGACGTTAATTTTCTCTTCTCAATTGTTTGGTATCCTGTTACAACAACTTCACTCAGTGCCTCAGCTGCATCAGATAATTCTATAATAACATAATTTTTACCTTTTACATTTACTTTCTTTGTTTCAAAACTTATAAAGCTACAAAAAACAACATGAAGGTCTTTAGGAATTTTTAATGTAAATTGACCATCAATGTCTGTAGTTGTACCTAAACTGAACGATTGAATCATACCTTCTTCTCCAGTTTTCGCAGCAATAGTGCTCTTGTCAATGTAAACAGAAGCACCAGGTAAAGGTTCTCCTGTAGTCTTGTCAATTACTTTCCCTTTTATCTCTCGCAAGTCTTGCGCGAATAGACAAAATGGAAGTAATACCAATAATAATAATCCGATTTTTTTCATAAAGTAATAGTTAATTAAATAATACTCGTTCCCGTTTCTTAAATTATTCCCGTTTCTATTAGTTTCTTAATGCTTTGCTGATTCTTAACAACATATCATCATAGTGATATTTAGTATCAACATTATTTATATTTCTTTGTTTCTTAAGTAGTCTTTCTACTCTTAACAACTCTCCTCTTTTAACCGATATTGCATCTGATACTCTTGAAGGACCATTGAATAACACTTCTCTGTCAAAACATTTCTCATCATTATAAAGTCTTTTCTTAACTTTACTTACTGCATTTCTATCTACTGCAATAATTAATGCATCAATAAATGCTTTTTGAGATGCTCTTTGATATGCATTCAATCTACTTCCCTTTATCGTTGGTGCAAAAATACCCTTATGTAAATCGTTAAGCATTTGAGAAGCAGTATATGCTTTATGTCCATTTAATGACTCATTCGTAATCATTCTATTAAGTCTAGGATTTGCCAATAAATCCCAATAGATATAAGACTGATAGTTCTTAAATAATGCAAAAGGATTATACTCTCTTGGTCCGTTTGGTGATTCTTTAACAGGATATACTGTTGAATAAATATCATTTTTGAATAACCATTCTGGGCAATTGAATACATTATTAACAAGGTATGCTACTGCTTGCTTTTGTTTAGCTTTCTCAACATGCTCATATGTTTTTAAGCCATCACCATAAACTGTGTTATTTACATATACACCACCTACATTTGTTAATACGTGATATGCATATGTATACCATTGACCAATTACTGCATTAAGTAATTTTCCTGCTTGAAGATATGATTCACCCTGTGTAGCTGACCAATCAAGAATCTTAGGCATTATTCTTTTTAAGTTCTTTAAACCATACTCACTTGCTTTCACTGAGTTATCTCCTAAGTCTTCTGATTGAGCTCGTGGATCTAACCCCTCACGCATATCTTGTTGCGCAACATATCTACAGTTGATATCTGTAGAGTGAGATTCTATTATCTTTTTAGCTTCTTTTGCATCTTCAAATGGAGATTTTTTATCGAAGTATCTATATGCCCATTCAATTGCATATTTGTCATACACACCAATCTTAGGAGTAATATCTTTTACATTATCACCAGGCTGTGCAACGTAATTAAAACGTGCATAATCCATAATTGATGGAGCTGTTGCCATCTTTTTTGTAAATGACGGAGAGCGTAATGAATCTACTTTATATGCATATGATGCCCCCATATTATGCTTAAGTCCAAGAGTATGCCCTATTTCATGAGAAGAAATAAATTTCACTGCCTCTCCCATATGGTTGTCTGTAAATCTGTTTGCTCTAGCTTTGGGGTCTATTATACCTGTTTGAACTCTTATCCATGAGTGTACAGCTGTCATTACATTATGCCACCACACTACATCGGCTTCAATAATTTCTCCTGAACGAGGATCAAATACTGATGGGCCCATTGCATTTGCTTTATCTGATGCCACATAAGTAATTACCGAATATCTTACATCATCAAGATCAAAGTCTGGGTCGTTCTTAGGTGCATCTTTACAAATAATTGCATTCTTAAACCCTGCCTCTTCAAAAGCAACTTGCCAGTCTTTTACTCCGTCTATAATATACTGTCTCCATTTGGCTGGAGTAGCTGGATCTATGTAGTATACAATTGGTTTTACAGGCTCGACAAGCTCCCCTCTTAAATACTTAGCCTTATCCTTAGGCTCTAACCTCCAGCGAGTTATCAATTCTCTTTTGTCTAATTGGTGTTGATCATCATTAAAATACCATCTATTTACTGTAAAATATCCCACCCTAGAATCAACAAAACGAGGTGTCATTGGTTCTTTAGGTAACAACACCAAGTTTGATGTTACTTCTACTGTTAAATTTGCCTTTGTTTCAGCCCCAGGTATTTTTGTAGTTTGATACGACTTTGCAACAATATTTTCTGGAAAACTCTTTATTTGCTTGATATATGAAAAGTCTCTGTTTGGACTAGTTCCCAACCCTGTCATTCCGAACACATTATTAAAGCTTTTCTTGCTTCCGTCATATATCTTGTTGACTTTTATTATTACAGATGTACTATCTTTTGAGTACCCTTCAATCTTAAATGATTCAAGTATTGACTGTGAAAAGTTATCTTTTACACTTTTTGCAATCATATCGTGTTCTGGGACTTCAACAAAAGGCTTGTATTCCATTGCAAATAACTTGTTTAGCTCTTTGTTTAACTTAAATTGAATTACAATATTCTCGTAATTCATTCCTTTGTTTATTCCAGACTCATTTAGATTTGCAGGCACTCCAGAAATCTTGTTAACAATAAGAAAGTCTCTACCTTGAAATGCTAATGGAAATTCAAAATAAAAATCATTCTTTTTTTTATATACATTAAACAGTCCTTCATCTTTAACTGTTCCCTCAGTTATAGAGTCAAGCTTGCTTTCGTATTTCTTTACTTCCGACTTCTTTTCAACTTTCTTCTTCTTCCAAAATTGCTGACTTGCATCAGAACTTTGAGAGATAAGTGTTAATGCTAATACTATTAAAAAGGCTTTAAATAGTAGTTTCCCGTTTCTCATTCTTTATATGATTTTATAATGTATAGTTAATTCTATTAATTTTCTGCTTGTTAAAGCTATTAATATTATACTATACTAAATTACGGTTTGGAGTGAACTGGGCTTTAAATAGAGTGAAATAGTATTTTTGAGGAGTGAATCTATTTTATGTTATCTAATTTACTATAACAGAGGTATTTTAGCATAATACTTCATTCCTTCTGTATAAAAACCACATTCTTTGGCACAAAGTAATCTATATCTTGCAATAAGATTTTTCTGCCCCAGACCAGTACTTATTTCAGAAGATTTTAGAGGAGTTATCTTATTCTCCACAATAAGATTATCGTGTTCCACGTATATATTTATATATAATGGACTATCTTTTGTTATCTGATTATGCTTTATTGCATTTTCAACAAGAGTCTGCACAGAAATAGGAGGTATTTGTTTCAACAACATATCCATATTAATTGAAAAATCAACAAAAAGCTTATCTCTAAATCTTATCTGCTGTAAAAAAATATAATTCTCCGTAAATTCTATCTCATCTTCTAGCGCAACGGTGTCTAAATTTTGATAATCAAGCATATACCTATATAAATTGGATAAAGATGTCGCAAATTCACCAGCTAATGCGGTATCTTTTCTTACTAAAATCCTTAAAGAACTAAGTGAATTAAATAGAAAATGTGGATTTAATCCTGATTTTAAGATTTCTAATTCTTGAGATATTACTTCTTTATTTTGTTGTTCATTTGCTAACTGCAACTTTAGATTCGCTTGCTCAACTTCTTTTCTTGATACTAATTCCTTTTTCCACTTTGTCATACCAGTAAAAAATATAACAACAAAACAAATAAGAGCCAATATTGCGATAATAAATATCTGCAATACCATATTATCAATAAACTCAACAAAACCAAAATTTGGAACATTGGCCGTAAAAACCCATTTATTTCCATGTCCTAAGTCTTGAAGATAATAATACCTATAAAGCTCTAATTCTAAATAATCTGAATATATTTTCTCTTGGTATGGTTCTTTTTTCTCCAATGCACTCTGTATTTTTGCCCAATCTTTTCCCTCTAATGGATATTTCCCAATTTTATTTTGGTCAGGATGATATACATATTTCATATCATTCGACACAACTGTGATATAGGCCATTTTAAAGTCCTTATTCTCAGCTATTTTAGAATGAAGCATCTGTAAATCTATATCAATACCTAAAAATTGTTCATTTTCTCCCTTACCAACAGATACATACATTACAACCACGTATCTTCCGTCAGTAGTTCGACATGGACCTAAAACATTTATATCGTTATTATTTTGGGGGGAATTACTAATTATCTTGCCTCTATATTTTTCTATTGTAGAATTATCAGAATATAAGAACGTCTTCCTTTGATATGACCATGATGCATATAATGTTGTATCGTTATTCTTAATATTATGAAGAATTACTCGTCTACGTGCATCATCAAGTTCTGGCTCTCCATAAAGTATTTTGGCTATTTTTAATTTATTATGATATGATACAAATGTGTTTTTTACAACACCAACACTATTCATTGCAACATTAGAAGCTGTTAATTCTGCTTTCGCTGTTGCTTCTTTATAAATTTCCTGACTAACTAATATAGCTGCAAAAACAAATATTAGTACTAGAGTTATTCCTATAGAGGTATATTTCCAATTACGTACTAATATGTTTACTTTTCTAGCCATTCTTTAAACTCTTTTGCTTTTATTGAGCTTATTATTACATCTCTCTCTGTTTCAGGATATAATTTTAACTTTATTCTACTCTTTGAATAAGGAATCAATTCCTTTACAGCTGCAAAAGAAACAAAAAACTTTCTATTAACCCTATAAAAATCGTTTGGATTTAATTCATCTTCTAATTTAGAAAGAGTGAAATCACAAAAAAACTTCTCTCCTGTTTTAACTATTGCAAAAAGATATTTATCATCAGCCATGAAGTATGCAATATCTTCAACTGCTACTGGTTTTTGTAACTTACCCATACTTAAAATAAAGCGTTCTTTATAGTGCTTTATACTTGATGTTAATAATTGATTTAACTTAGTATAATCAAATGCAGGAACATCTAATTTAACTGATAACTTCTTTAAAGCCTTCTGTAGTTCATCATCTTTTATTGGCTTAAGAATATAGGCTATACTATTTACGTCAAATGCTTTAATTGCATAGTGGTCGTATGCCGTAGTAAAAACAACTGGTATGTTTATACTAACCTCATCAAAAATAGAAAAAGAAATCCCATCTGATAGATGTACATCAAGAAATATTAAATCACAAACATTATTACTAAACCATTCAACGCTTTCTTTTACGCTTTCTAATTTTGCTACAACATTTATGTCAGGATTAATACTAAGTAATTTTTCCTGCAGTTCTTCAGACAGTAAATACTCGTCCTCAATAATTACAACATCCATTATATCACGCTTAATACCTCATTATTTACCCATCCCTCACTACCGTCACTTAACTGCACGTTAGTCCAATCACCTAACTTCTCTAGAACTTTTACTTTAGTACCCTCGTGAAGTAAGAATAATTCGGTTCCACTCTCTGCAGGCGAACCTTTAACCGTAACACTTGGCGCAAATATAATAGCATATGCTCTATTTGTTAGTCTTGTCTTTTGGGCTGATGCAAAAATTGCACTTGTTATTACACACAAAAACATCAATATTGATAAACTAAACATTAGTTTCTTTATTCGTCGTGAACGAGAAAAAAAGAAAAACACTAATAATGTTAGCATTATACCGAATGAAATAATTGAAAATATAGCCCAAGCATCTGATGTTAATAGCATCGTTAAATTTTCCATCCATTTATTAAAAAAAAATACAGGTATTCCCTCGATTTTGTCTGTAACTAGAGTTCGAGCCATCTTTAGATTATAATTAATATCTCGATCTGTTGGATTCAATAGCTTTGCTCTCTCATAATTAAGTATGGCAGGGGCAACTTTGTTTAACTTATAGTATGAATTACCTAGATTGAAATATAAACTTGATGATTCTAAATCCTGTGCTAATAAAGACTCATATGCAATAACGGCTTCTTTATATCTAGCCGACTTATATAGCATGTTTGCATCCTCCATTATCTGACCCTTTAGTCCGATGAAGGCAAATGTTAATAGTAATATATATATATACTTTTTCATGTCTATTTATTTTTTGTATCCTAATTTATTTAACTGAGCTTCATCAGTAGTTCACTCGTTCTAATATACACATCACTTAGTTCATCTTCACTCATAACAGGTGCATATCTTGCAAATTCACAAGTATCTAATATTTCAAGATATTCTTTAATTACTAGCTCTTCAACTCCTTTTTGGGTTAATACCTCTGCTATATTATCTTTAGATAAATCAGATATAGGTATATTTAACTTATCAGAAGTAAAACCCCATAAAGCTTTTAAAATCTCATCATAGAAAGTCTCTTTTTCCTCTGCTTTCATCATCTTTTCAGCAGCTCTTAATCTTTTCTTAGCCAACTTACTAGCTCGCTTATTCTTAACTCTAGCAATGTCTAAATTATTCCTAATTCTTCTCTTATTCAAAAATATTATTGTTGCAAAAACCAATAATGATAATAAAAACGAAAGATAGTACATTGAGCTACCAAATAGGTACTTTCCTTTTTCATAAAGATGTGTTCTCTTAGTCTTAATATATCTAATATCCCTTCCTATAAACTTAACATCTTCCTTTGAGTAAGTTGCAACTACATCACCCGACTGAGCTAATTGTTTTCCGGGCTTAACATTAATGACAAATTCTTTAGTCTTCAATGTTATGTATTTTCTTGTATTCGGATCAAAATAAACAAATTGTTTAGATGGGATTATATACTTACCAGCAGAACGAGGAATGAATACATAATCAAAAATAACCGATCCATATGTACCATTTACACCAGACTTAATCTTTTGTGATGTCTTAGGATCATATACTTCAAAATCTGCTGGAAAATCTATATCTAAAGGTTCTACAAGCTTAAGATTCCCATTTCCTTTTATCTTCACTTTAAGAGTTACAGCATCATTTGCTAATACTGTGTCTCTACTTATAGACGATATCATTTTTATCTGGCCAACCGTTCCATTAAAATCAGCTGGTTGCCCATCAAGTGGTAAAGATTTTACATTTACAATTATGGGCTTACTCTTTCTATTAACTTTTACATCTTGATAATTAGCAAAGAAATCATCAAAAACACTTCCTGTTGACCCTGATTGCTGACGAACATAAACATCTAATTCAAATGGATCTATCTTTATTTTACCACTGTGTTGAGGAAATAATACTAGTTTTCTTAATACTCCTACGCTGTATATTTCACCGTTTACGTTTTCTCTATTTAAACTTATCTGATCTGGCATCTTAATCTCTTGAGATAAGAATCCTTGGAAAGTAGGAAACTTTGATCGGCCCAAATTACTTACTTGTACTCGTGAATATAGTTTTAAGGTTGCTACTACAAATTCACCCATGTAAACAGATTTCTTATCTATTTCTACTTTAACAAATAAATTATCTTTTGTTATACGGTTACTAGAACTAACTTGTCCTTGCTTGTTACTTTTCTCATACTTATCTTGAGAGTTTCCTCTACCTTTAACTACTTCAATATTTATTATATTAGAAGCATACACCTTTCCATCTACTTTTATATGTGCTGGCTGAATGGTAAACTTTCCCTCTTTCTCAGCCAGTAAAACGTATGAATATGATTGCTCTCTTTTTTTAGAAACCTTACCATTTATGTATTGAGTACTGTATGAGTTGGATACAGATGGTCCCATTAATAGTTGAAACCCAGCTAAACTACCAATTTCAATATTTTTACCTTTTTGGTTCAAAGAATAGGTAAGTCTAAAGTTCTCCCCAACCTCTACCACGCGAGGTGCTGTAGCTGTGAACTTTACATCTTGTGCAAAAACATTAATTACGCCTGTTAGTATTATAAATAGTATTAATAACCTCTTCATATATAAATGTTTTACCTTTACCAATCTTTTGTTACTTTCGACTTTCTAGCCTTCTGAGCTTTCGCCTTAGCTTTTTTCACCTTCTCTTGTACCTTTTTCTCGTCATTTTGTAAAGCCTCTAATAAACGTTTAGCATCCTCTTTAGAAATCTTATTCTTCTGTTGTTGCTGCTTTTGTTTATCTTGCTTGTCCTTTTTATCTTGTCTATTTTTTTTGTCTTTATTCTGCTGCTTTTTGTCCTTATTGTCTTGCTTGTTCTTTTTATCTTGTCTATTTTTTTTGTCTTTATTCTGCTGCTTCTTGTCTTTTTTATCCTTGTCTTGATTCCTCTTTTCTTTCTTTTGTTGTTTTTGTTGCCTAGCCCATTCCAAATTATACTTTGTCTCCTTCGATGTAGGATTATTCCTCAACGACTCCTTATAGGCTTCTATAGCCTCATCAAGTTTCTGTTGTGAAAGATAAGTATTTCCAATATTATGATACACCTCACCTAGATTCTTCTTATCCTTTTCGAATTTAACAATATCAGTAAATATTTTTAAAGCTTCATCATACTTCTTTTGCTTAAAGAGAGCATCTCCAAGATTAAATTTAGCCTCAAAAGATTTATTTTTCTTGTCTAAAGCTTTTCTATATTCAACTTCCGATTTCTCAAAATCGTTCTTATGAAAAAGATCGTTTCCTTCCCTAATAAATTTTCTCTCCTTCTGCGCCGCAACATTCAAACACATTATTATAGAAGTTACTATAAGTGCTATATTTCTCATATTTAAAACAATTTAATCTTCATTATTCTCTTATTCTTTCTACTAAGTATTAAGAAATCTAATAACAATAAAAATAAACCTACTGCTATAAAATACTGGAATCGCTCTATATAATCAGAATACACTTTTGATTCCAACATTGTCTTATCCATCTTATTAATTTCTTTAAAAAGTGCATTAAGTCCTACACGTGTATTATTGGCTCTTATATATGCACCTTCTCCTGCAGCGGCAATTTTCTTTAGCATATCCTCATCCAGTCTAGACACTACTACATTGCCCTCACCGTCTTTATGAAATTGTCCTGGATTACCTTTAATAGGAATTGGTGCTCCTTGCGGTAATCCCATTCCAATAGTATGTACAATTATCCCCTGTTCCCTAGCTGAAGCTGCCATGGCCACCGCATCATCCTGATGGTTTTCTCCATCAGTAATAACAACTATTGCTCTACTAGCTTTTGTATCAGGGGTAAACGAATTAGCAGCTAGATTAATAGCAGCACCAATTGCAGTCCCCTGCACAGGTACTATCTCTGTATCTATACTCGATAAAAATAATCGTGCAGAAGAATAATCTGTTGTAATTGGTAATTGAGTATAAGCTTCTCCAGCAAATACGATCATACCTATTTTATCCTCTCCCATTTTAGCTACCAATCTAGATATAGCACTCTTAGCTTTAGCTAATCTATTTGGTTTTATATCATTAGCTAACATCGAGTTAGAAACATCAAGAGCAATAACTAATTCAACTCCCTTTCGCTTAACTTTCTTAAGTTTACTACCAAACTGTGGCCCAGCAATCCCCACTACTATAAATGCATAGGCTAACATTGCTATGGCAAACTTATATATTGGTCTTCTAAAAGACACCATTGGCATTAACTGATTTATCAACTCAGTATCTCCATATTCACTAATTGCTCTTTTCTTCTTTTTTATAGCAAAAGTAAAAAGTATAACAAATACTGGTATGGCTGTCAGTAAATATAATATTTCTATGTATGCAAATCTAAACATCTCTTCGTAATTAAGGAATTATACGTAATACAGAATATCTCAAAAATAACTCAAGCAGTAGGATTAATAATGCAAGAATTCCAAATCCTAAATACATCTCATTCTTCTTAGAGAAATTCTTTACTTCAATCTTAGTTTTTTCTAGCTGATCAATCTCTTCATAAATCTCCTTAAGACTATCCTTATTCATTGCTCTATAATATTTACCATCTGTCTTAGTAGCAATCTTTCTAAGAACAGCCTCATCAATTTCAACTGGCATTGGTCTCATCTGTACACCAAAAGCTGTCTGCACTGGATATGGTGCATTCCCAACAGTGCCAACACCAATCGTATAAACTCTTATTCCATACGTTGATGCAAGATCTGCAGCAGTTTCTGGTGCTATTTCTCCCCTATTATTCACACCATCAGTAAGCAAAATAACAACCTTCGATTTCACGTCACTATCCTTCAGTCGGTTTACAGCGTTAGCAAGACCTAAGCCTATTGCCGTACCATCTTCGATCATACCGCTTTTAATATCTTTCAAAAGATTTACTAACACTGCATGATCGGTAGTTAAAGGACACTGAGTAAAACTCTCTCCAGCAAATACCACTAATCCTATTCTATCTGATTCTCTTCTTAAGATAAATTTAGATGCTACATCTTTAGCAGCCTCCAGTCTGTCTGGTTTAAAATCCTGGGCCAACATAGAAGATGATATATCCATTGCCAATACAACATCAATCCCCTGCGTATTAGTTTCTTTCCAAGAAATAGACGATTGCGGACGAGCTAAAACCATTATTAATAACGATATTGCTAGTAACCTTAGTCCAAATAAAGCATGACGAAGATATATCTTTGGAGATTTTCTTATATTTTTTAATGCACTCACAGACGATACTTTAATTTCTGCCTGCGACTTATCGTTATTAATTACATACCATACCATCATTGGTATTAACAATAAAAGCAGAAATAAATATTCTGGATTTGCAAATTCTATACTATTCATTACTAATTATTGTTTTGTATTTATTCTTCTTCATTCTCAAATTCAGCCACTTCAGCAGCTCTATCTACCACGGCCTTATATGTCTTACTTATAATTTTATATGCATTATCTATAGACTCCTGGTTCTCATTTCCAAGAGGAAGGGCTTTTGCAAACTTCACAAAATCGGCTCTAAATAAAATATCCTCAAGCATAACAACACTTGCATCATCAAAAAACTCCTCTCCCTTAATAGACTCAACTATCTCAATTGATGTTTGTTCCATAGCCTGTATACCAAACTGATCTTCAACATAAACTCTTAATGCACCTGTCACATCAGTATAGAACGACTTAATATACCCTTTCTCCCAAAGCTTTTCTTTCTTAATTCTATCAAGCTCTCTATATGCCACTATATGTGCAGGCTCCTTTGGCTTTTCTGGCTTATGAAAAATAGACTCTTTCCTTTTCCATTTTCTATAGATGAAAATGATTAAAGCAATAAGTCCACCTGCTAGTAGTACCCATAAAAGATAAGGCATCACCTCAGCAAAATTCACTGGAGTATCTTTCGGTTGAACAATATCAGCAAAGCCCTTTTTTGTATCTATCTTAAAAGTAGTAACTCCAAGATAAATTTCTTCAGTTCTCACTATATTATCATGCCCCTTCTTCTTTATCTTAATAGGATATGAGGGGATCTTATACACTCCCGTATCAAAAGCAGTAACTTTATATTCTATATACTTCTCTATATTACCATCTTTAAGCTTTACTGTATTTAACTTTCCAATATTAATAATCTCCAGTCCTTTTACGACAGTATCTTTTAGAACTGGGAATTCAATATTAGTACCCTTAGGTATTTTAGCTTTAAACGTAAGATTTATCTGATCACCAATAACTATAACATTAGTATCAAGAGCAACACTATAATTATAATCATGTGTTTGGGCATTAACTCCACCTATCCCTAATATTATAGCTATAACTATACTTATAAAACGTACTGAAATATTATTTCTCATAGAAATTAACTATTTTGAACATCAAGAATTCATTATTCTTAATTTATAATTCACAATTAACTTATGCCCCTCTTCTCTTAAAGAGATTGATTAGAGTTCTAACGTAATCCTCATCAGTTCTAACCTTTGCAAAATCAACACCCGATCTATAAAATATCTCCTTATGTTCTAATTCTTTATCTTTCCAGAACTTTGCGTACTGATTTCTAACAAAACTATCCGAAGTATCAACCCATACATCTTCATCAGTTTCTGCATCACGTAGTTTCATAATACCAATATTTGGTAATTCAGTTTCGCGCTTATCATAAACCTTCAAAGCCATCATATCGTGTTTTTTACTTGCAATTGTTAAGGCATCAGAAAAATCATCATCCATAAAATCAGAGATTATAAAAGCAGTTGATCTTTTCTTAATTACATTTGTTACATAGCGCAATGCATTAGTAACATCAGTCTTTCTACTTGTAGGTTTAAAATTTATCAGCTCTCTAATAATATGTAAAATATGTTTCTTGCCTTTTTTAGGAGGAATAAACTTCTCTATCGTATCAGAAAAGAAAACAACACCAATCTTATCGTTATTCTGAATAGCAGAGAAAGACAAAACAGCAGCAATCTCTGTTATTTGGTTCTTTTTAAGCTTAGATATCGTTCCAAAATCTCTTGAGCCAGATACATCAATTAGCAACATAACTGTAAGTTCTCTTTCTTCCTCAAATACTTTTATATATGGGTGATTATAACGAGCTGTAACATTCCAATCGATAGCTCTGATATCATCGCCATATTGGTATTCACGCACCTCACTAAATGTCATTCCTCTACCTTTAAAAGCAGAATGATACTCACCAGCAAAAATATTCTTAGAAAGACCACGGGTCTTGATTTCTATCTTACGTACCTTTTGTAATAATTCATTTGTTTCCACATGAAAAAAATTAAATTGTGAAACTTAAATAATAAAAAACCTCAAAGTAATATTTCTCTATGGTACCTCAACAGTATTTAGTATTTCGTTGATTATTTGTTCTGAAGTGATATTATTAGCTTCAGCCTCGTATGTCAATCCTATTCTGTGACGCAATACATTTGCGCATACGGCTCTCACATCTTCTGGAATCACATAACCTCTACGCTTAATAAACGCATATGCTTTAGATGCTTGTGCAAGCGAGATACTCGCACGCGGAGATCCTCCGTAAGATATCATATTTGTAAACTTATCTAATCCCACCTCTGATGGAAATCGAGTTGCAAAAACTATATCTACAATATATTTTTCAATCTTTTCGTCCATATACACCTCTTTTACTACACCTCTAGCCTTAATAATATCATGTGGTTTTAATATTTGTGAAGCCTTAGGGTATTCTTCAAGCAAACTCTGACGAATAATTTGTTTTTCTTCATCTTTCTTTGGATAGTCAATAATTACCTTAAGCATAAATCTATCAACTTGCGCCTCCGGTAATGGATAAGTACCTTCTTGCTCTAATGGGTTTTGAGTTGCCATAACCAAAAATGGTTCTTCTAACTTATATGTATTCTCTCCTATTGTAATCTGACGTTCTTGCATTCCCTCTAAAAGTGCAGACTGTACTTTAGCAGGAGCTCTATTAATCTCATCCGCCAATATCATATTTGCAAATATTGGTCCCTTCTTTACTATAAAATCTTCATTCTTTTGGGAGTATATCATTGTTCCTAAAATATCTGCTGGCAGTAAATCTGGTGTAAATTGTAATCTAGAGAATTTTGAATCTATAATCGATGATAGAGTGCTAATTGCTAGTGTTTTTGCCAATCCAGGTACACCTTCTAATAAGATATGCCCATCTGATAACAAACCTACTAAAAGACTTTCCACAAGATGCTTTTGTCCAACTATAACTTTGTTCATTTCTAGACTAATCATATCCACAAATGAACTTTCTAATTGAATCCTCTCATTTAACGCCTTAATATCTACAGTATCCATAATCTATTATTTTTATTAAACTATTCCTTGTTTCTATTTCTCTCAAAAATAGCAAAAGACATCCGCTTTTGATAATCTTCAACGTTATTTTGTGTTAAGCATACATACTGTTTAACACAGAATAACATACATTAAAATAATCTAACAATCACTCCTTCTTTTTCTTACATACTTTAAGATAAGCACTAACAAGAGTCATAACACCGAATACTACAATCAACAATCGTAAGAATAGATTTTGAGATAAACCATTACTTCCTATAAACGAAAAATCTCTAACAAGAGCTGGAATCATAAACATTATTAATAAAAAAAGTACAACCATTACAAAATAGGTAAATACGCGTTTCACCTTTTCTCTATTCCTGTATCTTCCAGATGGATATTCCTTTTTAGCGAGTTTGCTTCGTTGATTCTTTTTTACTGGTTCCTGCTTAGTTTCTTGGTTTTTTCCAAACCATTTCTTCAACCTATTCCCTAATAGTAAGCAAAACACGCAAATTCCGATTAATATGTATGTATTCTGATTCATTTCCCTTGTATTAATTTTTAATTTATTATTATACAAATGTATATATTTTACTATACAGTAACTGTATTTACTCCCACTAAAACAATTTTTAGGATTATTTTAACAAAAGATTAGTATTTCTCGAATATTTTATGCAATTTGTGTACGCAAAATTAAACGAACACCCCTTCGTATTACAAACCCTAAATTTTAGTTATTTCTTGGGGAAATAACTAAAACAATCTTAAAAACAACAACAAATATGACGTCTAAAGACTACATGGACAGAGAAAACAAATACGGTGCACACAACTACCACCCACTTCCTGTCGTTCTAGAGAAAGGTAAAGGTATCTATATGTGGGATACTGATGGTAAAAAATACTTTGATTTTCTTTCTGCCTACTCGGCCGTTAACCAAGGTCACTGTCATCCAGACATTATTAAGGCGATGACAGATCAAGCACAAAATCTAACTCTAACATCTAGAGCCTTTTACAACAACGTACTTGGTGAATGGGAAGAGTATATTACAAAACTATTCAAATACGATAAAGTTCTACCAATGAATTCTGGAGCCGAAGCCGACGAGACAGCTCTCAAGCTTTGTCGTCGTTGGGGATACGATAAAAAAGGAATCCCTGAAGGACAAGCTAAGATTATTGTTTGTGAAGGCAACTTCCATGGTAGAACAATTACAATCATATCAATGTCTACCGATCCCGATTCTTACAAAGGTTTTGGTCCTTACACTCCAGGTTTTAAAGTAGTTCCTTACAATGATATCGAAATTCTTGAAAAAGAGCTTTCTGACCCTAATGTTGCCGGATTTCTAGTTGAACCTATTCAAGGTGAAGCAGGCGTTTACGTACCTGAAGATGGCTATCTAAAGAAAGCTGCTGAAATTTGTAAAAAGAACAACGTATTATTTATTGCTGACGAAGTACAAACAGGCATTGCACGTACAGGTAAAATGCTTGCTTGTGATCACGAAGATGTACGCCCAGATATATTAATTCTTGGAAAAGCTGTATCTGGAGGTGTTGTTGCTGTTTCTGCAGTATTAGCAGACGATGATATAATGCTTTGCATAAAACCTGGCGAGCATGGCTCCACATTTGGAGGCAATCCAATTGCATGTAAAGTTTCAATGGCAGCCCTAAATGTAATAAAAAATGAAAATTTAATTGAAAACTCACAACGCCTTGGTAAATTTTTCCGTGCAGAAATTAAAAAGATTAATCATCCCATGATTGATATTGTTAGAGGAAAAGGATTACTAAATGCAGTTGTTATAAAACCTAAAGATGGTAAAACAGCTTGGGATGTGTGTCTTAAACTTCGTGATAACGGCTTACTAGCCAAACCTACTCACGATCACATTATCCGCTTTGCTCCTCCTCTGGTGATTACTGAAACAGAACTTAAAGAAGCAATAGATATCATAGCTAAAACTATCAATGAATTTTAAATAAAGATAACCCTTTATCAATACAACTATTCATTAAGAAGGAGATCACTCTACGCCAAGAGTGGTCTCTTTCGCTTTTCGGACTAACAAATTGCGTTCTGCTATGATATCTATAACTTCAAAATTAATGAGCTTTTCTATATTTCTAACATATTTTCTGTTAAACATCTGTTAAACCTCCATTAAAGTGAAAAACACCACCATTCATTAGGGCATAAACTACTTTCACATCAGTACTGTGCATATATTCTGATATATTTGCCCCTATTGACCATATACATTTAATTTTATATATTTGTTTATATACTTAAACACAACAACATGAATAACATAAAAGAAAAATTAATTAATGAATATCATGCATACTATATGCAGGAAACTGATATACTAAAAAGTGATAATTTGACTATAGAGGAGATTTCTATTCTTATTAAGGAACATAAAAAACGTATTAAAATCAGACGTAATATATCTGTAACATTAAGAATTATTGCCGTCATTTTTATTGGTATCATTTTTATTGACAGCATCATTTCGAAAATCATCGCTGTAACTATAATTACAGGATGTGTATATTTCATTGGCAATACTCGTAAAAAAGATTATTATTCTTGTGTTGAAAGAAATATTCTTATTCTTAATCTTTTAAAAGAATATATCCATAATTAATCTATCATACATTTAACATTAAACTTCTAGATATGAACTTAGTAAAATGCCCTAAATGCAACGCCGAACTTGATCAAAATTCAAAATACTGCCATTCTTGTGGATTCAACCTTGGAAACAACACCAATTTAAATCCTTATCAACCATACGCAATAAGATATCCCAAAGCATCTATTGGCTTACGACTCGCCGCATATATATTAGATTCAATTATTGTATTTGCATTAGCATTGCCTTCAATAGCATTCTTTATCGCTTTTGCTGTTTCACTAGCAAACTTATACTCTTACGAAAATTTTTATTGTGGCGAAATGTTTGTATTTGCACCGATAGGACTTATTCTTTTACTAATCCCACTTACGTACGAATTTATTAAAGACGGATTAGGTAAAGGCCAGAGTTTTGGAAAACGTACAGTAGGATTAATGGTTGTATCTACTACAAATAACAAACCTTGTACGGTAGGAAAATCAGCTCTTAGAGAGCTAATCTGGAAACTTATTTGCCTAATACCTATATTTGGATGGCTTGCTGAACCTATTCTTGTACTTGCTACTGATGATGGTCGACGACTTGGAGATAGAGTTGCTGATACTATGGTTATTGAAAAAAAATATTATAAAGAGTAAAGACACTCTCACATCTTCATTCACATTAAGATCATACATAAAGCGGTAACAATAACATCAATTAGACCATAGCTTAAAATACGAACTATATAAAACAAAAATAGCTGCCTTTATTTAAGACAGCTATTTTATTATGATACTTTATATTAATTACGCTATAAAAACCCAAACTACATATGAGACATACGAAAAGAATAACACTCCTCCATTCCACCTCTGCAACACATATTTTTTAGGTATCATTAATAATGCCAACAAAGCTACAGATATTAATATCATTATATGAATATCGAAGTTCAATATAGCTATGTCTACTGTTATCTTTTTTAATATTGAGGTTGCTCCTAATACTCCTAGCAAGTTGAAGATATTTGAACCAACTATATTACCAACCGAAATATCAAGCTCCTTCTTGCATGCTGCAATTACTGAAGTTGCCAATTCTGGTAAGGATGTACCTAAGGCTATTATTGTTATTCCCACAACCCTCTCACTTACTCCAAAGGCTAATGAGATTGTTTTTGCGTTTTCTACTAGCAAATCAGCTCCATAGTATAATCCTGCAGAGGCTACTAATATAAGCACTATAGATGTCCCCCATGAGTATTTTACTTGAGATATCTCTCCATGACTCTTCATTGCTTTACGTGAATGGTATATTGAGTGCGTTAGGTACCATACCAGTACTCCCACCATCACTATTCCCTCCCAAAAATCTATCTGATTATTGGTGTACGAAAACAATAATAACAATAATGATGAAACCATCATTACTACCCAATCAAAACGTATTGTTTTCTTTATTACAGGTAGTGGTAGTATTACAGCAGTCACTCCTAATACTAGGGCTACATTTGATATATTTGAACCAACAACATTACCCATTGCTATATCTGGACTACCTTTTAATGCTGCTCCCAAACTAACAAAAAACTCGGGTGCTGAGGTACCTAGCGCCACAACTGTTATTCCAGATACTAATGGCGATATTTTTAGGTGCCCTGCTATTGATACTCCAGCTCTTACTAATAGGTCGCCACTTGTTAATAGTATTACAAATCCTAATATTAATAAACAGTATTCTATTATCATTTGTTGTTATTTAGTATCCTTCTTTACCTAGTAAAGAAAACATATTTTTCTTGTATTCCTCAACTCCTGGTTGATCGAATGGATTTACATCCAAAATATACCCACTTACTGCACATGCAATTTCATAAAAGTATATTAACTCACCTAAGTAGTTCTCGCTTATTTCTGGCATTGTGATATTTATATTTGGTACCCCACCGTCGATATGTGCTTTTTGAGTTCCTTTTTCCGCCATCTCATTAACAAATCCGATACGTTTACCTGCTATATAGTTTAGCTTATCAAGATCAGTGTCATCACTCGGAATTACTAATTCATGTTTTTGTTTTTCTACAGAGATTAGAGTTTCAAATAAGTGACGCTCCCCTTCTTGAATATATTGTCCCATTGAATGTAAATCAGTTGTAAAGTCAACTGATGCAGGAAAAATTCCTTTATTTTCTTTTCCTTCACTCTCCCCATACAATTGTTTCCACCATTCTGCCATAAAGTGTAAACGAGGATTAAAACTTGCGAACAATTCTACTTTTTTACCATCAGCATAAAGTAGATTTCTTATGTTTGCATATTGCACAGCAATATTTGCTTCAGACTTATCATCTCTTATATTTGCTTCCATGAAGCGTGCACCTTCTATCAGTTTTGTGATGTTGTATCCAGCAACTGCTATAGGTAATAATCCTACTGGTGTCAATACAGAAAAACGACCTCCAACATTATCTGGAATTACGTATGTTTTGTACCCTTCTTGAGTTGCAAGAGTTTTAAGTGCTCCACGTTCACCGTCAGTTACAGCAACTATACGTTGTGCTGCTACTTCTTTTCCAACTTTCTCTTCTAATTTTGCTTTTAATAAACGGAATGAAACTGCTGGTTCTGTAGTTGTTCCTGACTTAGAGATTACACATACTCCGAATTTCTTATCATCAAGATACTCCATTAGTTCATATAGATAATCTTCACTAAGATTATGACCAGCATATACAATTTTTACTCCTTCTTGTGAATAATCGTCAAAACTTCCTGCCAACGCAGACAATACTGCTTTAGCACCTAAATATGATCCACCGATACCTACTACTACTAGTACCTCTATCTCTTCTCTTAACTTATCTGCAGTTTCTTGTATGTCTATTAAGTGTGCTTCTGTAGTTTCTGATGGCAAACGTAACCATCCTAGAAAGTCGCTACCTTTACCTGTTCCTGCATATAGTGTGTCTATGCATTCTAAAGCTTTTTGGCTATATTTATTACGACTGTCTGCATTTACAAACGATAGAGCATTGTCTACCTTGATGTTAATGTGTTTCATAATCTATTAATTAATTGTTTGTGTATTTTGAGGTACAATATTACAAAAGACTAGATTAGAAATCAAATCATTAACTCTATTTCGGTATGTTCTAGTGAATTATTTTTCTCTTCGAGTGATTTCGTCTCTTAACTCTGAGGCTCTTTCATAATTCTCGTTACTAATGGCTTCTTCTATTAACGATTTTAGTTGAGCAATTGTATAACCTGCATATTTATTTTCTGGCTCAGGTCTCGATGTAAATGATTCTCTGGGTTTATCTTGTGGTGTATCTTGCGGACGAGGAGCTTTAGATTCTGCTGCTTCTGGTATTTCTTTCTCTACTATTGAGATACCAGCTTTTTCCATTATCTCCTGAGATGTATATATTGGACTATCCGTACGTAAAGCTATAGCTACTGCATCAGATGTACGCGCGTCTATTACTACTTTTTGCTGGGCATTCTTACATATAATTTCCGAGTAAAAGATACCTTCATCCAAACGGTAGATGTTTATTTCCTGAACTTCTACCCCAAAGCCTTCGCAAAATGATGAAAATAAATCGTGCGTTAAAGGACGAGGCGTTACCATCTTTTCCATTATTATTGCTATAGATTGCGCCTCAGCTGCCCCAATAACTACAGGTATTCGCCTATCGTCATTTCCATTCGACAATATTAACGCATATGCTCCTGTTTGCGCCTGACTATATGATAAACCTAATACTGTTAATTGTACTCTATTATCCATCTTTTTCTGCTTTTAAACAAATATACAAATTATTAGTCTGTTCTCAAACTTGTATATCCTACTTAAGTATTTACTCGTTATACACATAAAAAGATGCAGTATTATGTGTTTCTTTGTAAAAAAAATGGGGTTTATTTGTTTGTTTTTAGATATTTAGTATATTTGCAAACTGAAAAATAGTCTTCCTCAGAGGTTCTTAAAGTGGTTAATTACTCACCTCTTGGAGTTAACATTTAAACAAATAAAAATGTACGCAATTGTTGAAATAGCTGGACAACAGCTTAAAGTAGAGGCGAATCAAAAACTTTATGTACACAGACTTCAAGCAGAAGAAGGTGCTAGCGTAGAATTTGATAAAGTATTATTAATCGACAACGAAGGAACTGTTACTGTAGGTACTCCTCAGGTTGAAGGTGCTAAAATTACTGCTAAAGTTTTATCTCACCTTAAAGGCGATAAAGTAATCGTATTCAAAAAGAAAAGAAGAAAAGGGTATAAAGTAAAGAACGGTCACCGTCAATACTTATCTCAAATTCAAATTGAAGCGATCAACGCATAATTAATAATTTTTTTGTAATTTCTTAAAGTTAAATAGATATGGCACATAAGAAAGGGGCCGGTAGTTCTAAGAACGGTCGTGAATCAGAAAGTAAACGTTTAGGCGTTAAAATATATGGCGGTCAATTCGCTAAAGCAGGTTGTATTATTGTTCGTCAAAGAGGAACTAAGCACAATCCAGGTGAAAATGTAGGTCTTGGTAAAGATCATACTTTATTCGCTTTAACTGCTGGTAATGTTGTTTTCACTAAGAAAAGAGATAACAGATCATATGTTTCTATCGAGCCTATAGCTTAATTAGATGTGATCGAAAAATATATGGGTCGTCATTTATGACGACCTTTTTTTATGCCGTATCCTCTCATAATTCATAAGTGAGAATTAAGTATTCTTTATATTATTGCTTATCTTAGTTGCTTAATTTAGTATTAAATTTACAATATTAGAAAGATATGTTAACATTAAAGCTTATACAAGAACAGAAAGACTTGGTTATCAGGCGTCTAGCTATTAAGAATTTCGATGCAACGGAGATTATTAATCAGGTTATTTCTCTTGACGAGAAAAGAAAAGCTACACAACAAGAAGTGGATAACAAACAAGCTGAAATGAATTCTTTGTCGAAAGAAATCGGTATGTTATTTAAACAACAGAAAACAGATGAGGCTAATGCGGCTAAGACTAAAACTGCTGAATTAAAGGATGCTATATCCTCACTTAATGTTGTTCTTTCTGATACTGTTGAGTCTTTAAACGGACTACTTATTCAAATTCCGAACATCCCTAACGAAATAGTTACTCCTGGTAAGGGCGAAGAGGATAATGTAGTACTAAAAACTATTGATACTCCTATCATAATGGATGGTAAGCTTCCTCACTGGGATCTTGCCAAGAAATACGATATTATAGACTTTGAACTTGGAGTAAAGATTACCGGGGCCGGATTTCCTGTATACAAAGGGAAAGGAGCACGCTTACAACGTGCATTGATTAATTTCTTTCTTAATGAAAATGCTAATGCTGGCTATCTAGAAGTCCAGCCTCCTTATGTTGTTAATGAGGCTTCTGGTTATGGTACTGGACAACTTCCTGACAAAGAAGGACAAATGTATCATATGCAAGAAGATAATCTATATCTAATTCCTACTGCTGAGGTGCCTGTTACTAATATTTATCGCGATGTTATTGTTAATGGTGAGGAATTACCTATTAAGAATACTGCATATTCTGCTTGTTTCCGTCGTGAGGCTGGCTCTTATGGTAAGGATGTAAGGGGACTAAATAGGCTTCACCAATTCGATAAGGTAGAGATTGTACAGATTACCGAGCCAGAGAATTCGTATGCCACACTAGAAACTATGGTTGCTCATGTTGAAAATATTATTGTTAAACTTGGCTTACCATACAGACTTCTTCAACTTTGTGGTGGTGATACCAGTTTCACTTCTGCCTTAACTTTCGATTTTGAAGTATTTTCTGCTGCCCAAGAGAAATGGCTTGAGGTTAGTTCTATTTCTAACTTTGAATCATACCAAGCTAATCGTCTTAAATTAAGGTATAAAGCAAAAGGTGAAAAGAAAGCTCAACTAGCTCATACTCTTAATGGTAGCGCTCTAGCTTTACCACGTATTATGGCAGCCATTCTTGAAAATAATCAAACAGAAAAGGGGATTAAAGTCCCTGATGTTCTTGTTCCTTTCACTGGTTTTGAATATATAGACTAATTATATCATACTATACCAAAAGTAATTAAATTTATTTTTGGTATAGTCTCCTCTTAAATTACTACTAGCTTTGAAGGCAGAACGACTAATTTTAGGTATAGATCCGGGTACGAATCTAATGGGATATGGCATTCTTAAGGTACGTGGCAAAGAAGTTGTAAGTGTTGTTGTTTCTGGCATTATTGATATGAGAAAACTCAATGATCCTTACATGAAGCTTCGCACAATCTATAATCGTGTTTCACAAATTATTGACGAATATCTTCCGGATGAATTAGCTATTGAATCACAATTCTACGGCATAAATGTTCAATCTATGTTAAAACTAGGTAGAGCTCAGGGTGTTGCAATATCAGCTGCTCTACAAAGAGATCTTCCTATATTTGAGTATGCACCTAAAAAAATAAAAATGTCTATAACAGGTACAGGAGAAGCTTCTAAAGAACAAATTGCCTTATTGTTACCTAAGTTATTAAAAGTTAAACTCACTCCTCGTTCTTTCGATGAGACAGATGCCTTAGCCATTGCTTATTGTCATCTCATTCAATCAACCTCTGTAATAAGTTCTTCAAAATCCAGCAACTGGAACGACTTTATAAAGAAAAATCCAAATAGAGTTAAATAAAAAAGTGAGCTCAAGATCATTTCTCAAACTCACTACTTATCTCTATTTCAAAGCACTATCCTCTTTTAGTTAATACAATTATAAATCGATTTTTATCTTCATATCGAATCTATTTGCTTTAAGATTCTTTCTGCAATATTCTCAATATCCCAAACATCACCATTTACTATTACTTTAGCTTGTTGATAGTATGGTTCCCTATCTTTTATATGAGAATTAACAAACTTATTCAACTCATCTCTTGACTTTCCCCTTACTAATGGCCTATTTTCTCCCATAACTAATAGTCTATCTATTAACACATCTTCAGAAGTATATAAATAAACAGATATACCTTGACTATTAATTATATCCATATTATTATTACAACAAGGTGTTCCTCCACCAGTAGCAATAATAACATTATCATACATTGAAAGTTCTTTCAAATAATTATGTTCCAACTGACGAAATAGTTTTTCACCCCTCTCATTAAAAATATCAGTAATTGTAAGATTCTCCTTCTGCTCAATAAATTCATCTAAATCAATGAAGTCCATATTAAGTTGTTTTGCAAGATACTTTCCTAAAGTAGTCTTACCTGAACACATATATCCTATTAAAAAGAGTCTCATATATATTATTGTTGGATTACTACTTCAACATCATTTTCTTGTTTAAATCATTCACCAACTACTGGCTCTATTTCTTTTATACTTTGGATATCAAAAGTTGTTAATCTTTTACCTCTTGCCTTATATGATTTAACACCTATAAATTTTTCTGCAATAACAGTTTCTGGCAATCTATCCTTGTTTTTACCACCAAAAGTAATTTCAAACTGAGCTCCATTCTTATCTGATAAAGCTACTAGATATGATGCAGGATTTTCTCCTAAATATCTTTGTGGCCTATTAATATCATCAAAACAAAATCTTTTTAAATAGAAATACTTCTGATCAGCATCATAAAAAACACAAGACCATTCTTTATGTTTAGTAAATTTTTCTATTATATATATGTTATCATCATAATGATTACTAAAATCGAAATCAGTACTATAATACTCACCGCCTGTATTTACAATCAATATCCTATCTTCACCTAAAAATTCACCTAAAAAGTCACCATTGCCCATATTGTTCAGACGAAGAATATCCTTATCGAACCAAATCTTTCTACCCCCCAAGGTCGATACACCTTTATTCTTCAATACTATTTTATGAATATCATTCTTAGTAAGCAAATTCCCCATTGAAGCCCTTCCTTTAATGGCAAGCTCAGCAAAATCATATTCAACTACCAATTTCTTAACATTTGGTTTAGGCTTTAAAGATGCTTTTATCAATTCTGCTTCACCATTAGGATTTGCCGTAAAATATAAGACCTTAGAACCTTTTGTTCCTTTTGTTACAAGATATTCTTTATCACGAGTCATACTGGTAACATTAAATCGCTTAACATATGAATTACCGGTTTTCCCGTCCTTATAAGCTACATTGTATATCGTACGTTTGTCATTTTTCCTAAAAACATTAACATATATAACATCCTTACCTACAAATAGCTTATCTGCAACTTTGGTAACCATATACCTTCCGTCCTTATGGAAAATAATTATATCATCAATATCTGAACAATCACAAATATACTCATCCTTCTTTAAAGAAGTACCTATAAATCCTTCAGCTTTGTTAATATACAATTTCTCATTCTTAACAACTACTTTTGATGCTACAATACTATCAAAACTTCTTATCTCTGTCTTTCTTTCTTTACCAATAGCATACTTCCTCTTAATCTGCTTAAAGTAATTAATTGTATAATCTATTATATGCTCGATATGATTTTTAACTTCTTCTATTTCAGCCTCAATACCAGCAATATATTCATTAGCCTTTTCTGAATTAAACTTAAGAATTCTACGCATTCTTATTTCAAGCAGACGTTTTATATCATCTTCTGTAATTTCTCTAAGTAGTGTGGTTTTGAACGGATCTAAACGCCTATCAACATGATCAATAGCCTCTTCAATCGTCTTACTTTGCTCAAATTCTTTATCCTTATATATACGTTCCTCAATAAAAATCTTCTCTAGAGAAATATAGTGCCATTCATTCTGTAACTCCAACAAACGAATCTGAAGTTCTTTCCTAAGCAAATCACGTGTAGATTCTACAGAATTTCTTAAAATTTCTGACACGGTTAAGAAACGTGGTTTATCATTCTCAACAATACAAGCATTTGGTGATATTGACAACTCACAATCAGTAAAAGCATATAGTGCATCAATTGTTTTATCAGAAGAAACGCCAGAAGCCAGATGAACTAAAATTTCAACATCAGCTGCTGTATTATCATCAACCTTCTTAATTTTTATTTTCCCCTTATCATTAGCCTTGAGGATTGAATCAATCAAACTACCAGTTGTCTTACCATAAGGTATTTCAGTTATTCTAAGAACCTTATTATTATCTTTTTCTATTCTAGCCCTAACCTTTACATTACCTCCTCTTAAGCCATTATTATAACGTGAAACATCAACCATTCCTCCTGTAGGAAAATCAGGAAATAATTCAAAAGGTTGTCCTTTAAGATGAGCAATAGATGCATTAATTAATTCAATAAAATTATGTGGTAAAATTTTTGAAGCTAGACCAACTGCAATACC
>Ga0193964_1000179_pt1 | contig 30791 bp, 21 predicted proteins | sample FB_7_MG_FD_140323 | JGI IMG/M metagenome (GOLD analysis project Ga0193964, IMG submission 140323) | Microbial mat bacterial communities from the Broadkill River, Lewes, Delaware, United States - FB_7_MG | ecosystem: Environmental > Aquatic > Freshwater > River > Microbial mats | place: USA... | reverse complement strand
TTTTTCACAAGAGATGATCATCTTTATTTTGAAGTCAACATTAAAAAAGCTGAGGCACACCAGCTCAAATTCAGTTCCAGGCTGCTAAAACTGGCTGTCATTGTAAATGAAAAATAATGAAACCCAAAAAACAATCAAACCATAGCGGCGTTTCCATCAGGACAAAACTGATCCTGACCCTTGGATTTACGGCATTACTGGCCCTTTTTATGATGGCCGGTTCCATGGTGGCCTATGAAAAGTATAATGCCAGAAACAATCTGGTTGATGAACTTGTATCCATGGCGGACCTGATTGCATTGAACTCTTCGGTTGCCATGATGTTCAATGACCGGGATGCGGCATTGGAGGATCTAAGCGCCCTGTCTGCAAAACAGGGCATTATCGGCGCAATTCTTTACGACACCCATGGCACAATTTACGCTGATTTCTCAAGGGATGCCGTTTCCATTGACACGCTGGCCCATGAAGCCAGACAATTATGCAAACCAGGCATCTCCCCAATTGAGACAATTGCTGCCCAAAAAATGCTCAGCGGGGTTACAAACGGCCATACCCATGTGATTCTGCCTGTCAATTTTAAAGACAATTATTTAGGGGCCATTCATTTGATTGATGATATGCAGCAACAAAAAAAAAGACTGGCTGCCTATTATCTGATTGTTGCAGGCATTGTTATCATTTCTTTGGCAGTGGTATTGATTCTGTCTTCCAAACTGCAGTCCATCTTCACCCGACCATTATTTGATGTCATTGATTCCATGCGGCAGGTGACCCGAAAAAAGGATTATCAGGTCAGGGTAAAAAAATACAGTGACGATGAGTTTGGTGTGCTTGTGGAACAATTTAACCAGATGATTGAAGAGATTCAGGCCCGGGACGACAGGCTGAATTCATACAGTTCAAGGCTTGAATCCAGGGTTGTGCAAAGAACCCAGGACCTGACCCAGGCCAAGGAAGCACTCGAATCCACGGTCATTCATTTAGAAAAGGCCCAGAAAAAAGCTGAGGAAGCCAGCCAGATAAAATCCCGGTTCCTTGCCAACATGAGTCATGAAATCAGAACACCCATGAACGGCATTATCGGCATGACTGACATCCTGCTTTCGTCTAAACTGTCCAGTAACCAGGAAACGTTTGCGATCAATATTCAAAAATCAGCCCAGACCCTGCTTGCAATCATCAGCGATATTTTAGATTTTTCCAAAATTGAGGCGGGCAAAGTTGACATTGAATCCATTGCCTTTGATATCGGCGGCCTGCTGACGGACATTAAAACACTTCTGATGTCTGTAGCCAGGGATAAAAACCTAACTTTAACCGTTGAAATTCAAAAGGATGCACACCTTTTTCTGATGGGAGACCCCACAAGGATCAGGCAGGTGCTGATTAATCTTGTGGGCAATGCCATAAAATTTACAGAAAAAGGCGGGGTAACCATCATGGTGTCCACATCCCTGCTAAGGGACAGTGAATTTCACAACGTTGGTGACCAAGAATCCCGGGTTGACCTGACCATCTCCATCAAAGACACGGGTATCGGGATCCCACCTGAAAAGCAAAAACTTTTATTTACACCCTTTTCCCAGGCTGACGCCTCTTTTACGCGCAAATACGGAGGCACCGGGCTTGGCCTTGCCATTTCATCGGATCTGGTGTCACTTATGGGAGGTAACATCAGATGCACCAGCAGACCGGGACAAGGAAGCATATTCTCCTTTGTTCTTCCTTTAAAAAAGGCAGCACAAAGCGTTAACCAAATGTCTTTAACCGCCGGTTCCCGTCCCCCAAAAACGGACAAGATCAATCTGCATGTACTGGTGGCCGAAGACAACATCACCAACCAGGATGTTTTTTCCGCCATGCTTGGGAAATTTGGTTGCAGGGTGGAAATTGCAGCCACGGGGGTTGATGCCAGAGATAAGTTCATTTCTTTAAAACCGGACATCATCCTCATGGACTGTCAGATGCCGAAAATGGACGGTTACCAGGCCACCCGGGAAATCAGGAAACATGAAGCAACTCTTGGCACCCATACCCCAATCATCGCCATCACCGCCCATGCCATGACGGATGATAAAAAGAAGTGCCGGGATGCAGGCATGGACGATTTTTTGACCAAACCCTTTATGATGGAAGATCTTTGGGAAATACTAAAAAAATGGAATCCTCATTCAAATCCGGCCGGACCCGATTCTGCACATATTGACGACAATACGACCCGTTAGGACCACAAATTTTATAAAGTAGGCGAAATTACTTGCCCTTTAACTCATCTACTTCGTTGCATTAAAGGTCGAATAGGCCTGCGATTAGACCTTTAATACGCCTTGTATATGAGCCAAAGTTCGGCGCAATTTCGTCTACTTTATTTCATCTGCGGTCCTTAGTCGAACAGCGTAATATCTCCCGGCTCCTCCAGCTGTTCCTTGATCCGGTTTCGTTTTGTCTGTTCTGCGGCCACTAAAGATTTCATGGATGGCACGCGCTTTAAAAAGACATCGCCTGTGGCAATATGAAAAAAGATTTTGCGTGAATCATGGCCGCCAAAATCACGACTCAGGATCTTAATTTTTTCCGCCCGAAGAAAATTAACCACAAATCCTACATTCCTTGCCCCCACAGCATTCTCCTGGGAAACGGCCATCAGCAAATTAGCCCCGCCAAAGGTCTTGGCAACCATTTTTTTACGATTTCCGCCCAGCCGCATGATGGCGTTGATCAATAACTCCATGGCATTGATGCCATAGCGGGCAGAGGCATCGTACTTATTAATATCCGGATTGGACGGCATAAGGATATGATTCATACCGCCGATTTTGTTTTCCGGATCATACAGACACACCGCTACACATGAGCCGAGTACGGTATGAATGACAACATCCTGGCTGCTGGCGAAATAGTCTCCGATCCCGATGGAGACTTGATTTACCGGTCGCTTAAATGGTCCGGCACTTTTTGAGTAAGGCGTTTGCAATTTTATCCAATGGAAGAATGCTGTTCACAGCATCAAGTTTTATGGCTTCTTTGGGCATACCAAACACCACACAGGACACTTTGTCCTGGGCAATGTTATAGGCCCCGGCCTGTTTCATTTCCAACATTCCTTTGGCACCGTCATCACCCATCCCGGTCATGATGACGCCCAGGGCATTTTTCCCGGCATATCGGGCAGTAGAACGAAAAAGAACATCCACAGAGGGACGGTGGCGGGAGACCAGCGGACCGTCCCGGACCTCAACATAATACCTGGAGCCGCTTCTTTGAAGCAACAAGTGACGATTGCCGGGTGCGATAAGTACCCGGCCTCGTAAAACAGTATCATTATTTTCCGCCTCCTTGACAGACACAAGGCAAATTTTATCCATTCGGTCGGCAAAGGCCTTGGTGAAATTGGCAGGCATATGCTGAACCACAACCATACCGGGCGTATCCCGGGGCAAACGTTCAAAAAGAGCCCTTAACGCTTCTGTGCCCCCGGTTGACGCACCAACGACAATGACCGTTTCCGTGATTTTATCCATGGCCTTGCCGGGCGGACTAGGTAAAATGGCATCTGCGGTCAATTTTGGAGAGACGTTAATGGATTTGACATGTTTGCGCACCGTAACCTTGACCATGGCAGCCGCCTTAACCGTGTCACAGATTTTAATTTTTGATTCTTCAAAAAATTTTTTTGTACCCAGGTTCGGTTTTTCAATCACCTCCACAGCCCCGTTTTCCAAGGCTGACAATACGGTCTGGCTCCCCTGGTTGGCCAGGGTCGAACAGATGATCACAGGAATGGGATGCTGGGCCATAATTCGTTTCAAAAAGGTAATCCCATCCATGCGGGGCATTTCAACATCCAGGATAATGACATCCGGCACTTCATTGCGGATCTTTGACGCGGCAATGATTGGATCCTGGGCCATGGCCATAATCTCAATTTCCGGATCAGAAGTCAGTACCTTGGACAGAGCGTTTCGAACCAACGCGGAATCATCCACAATCAGCACTCTAATTTTTTTCCCCATTTTCACCTTCGTCTTTTATCGTCTTCTGCCATTACCCACTTTTTGATAGATCGTCGTTTGAATTAATTTTAAAGGAAACTCAGCGTACTGGATGACTTCTGAATGCCCCATAAAAAGAAAACCTCCCGGCTTTAAATGGGTTAACAGCCGACGCAGAATCCGGTATTGGGTTTCCTTTTCAAAATAAATCATTACATTCCTGCAGAATATAATATCCATCTGCTCAATGCCGCTATAACGTTTATTCATCAAATTCAAACGAAGCAACCTCACCTTGGATCGAAGTCGGGGTACAATTCTGACCATATTTTTACTCCGATCCTTGCTTCGCAAAAAATATTTTTTTCTCAGCACCATGGGTACCGGTTCAATCTCCTCATGGGCGTAGACGGCTTTTTGGGCAACATTCAGCACGTCAGTGGAAATGTCTGTGCCAAGAATACAAAAATCAATATTCTGATGTTGTTCCGCATATTCAGACAACACCATGGCCAGGGAATAGGGCTCATGCCCCCGTGAACAGGCAGCACTCCATATATACAATTTTTTGGTGTCGCCTGTGGGCACTGAAAGAAGCAGTTCAGGCAATGCCTTTTGCTCCAAAAAAACAAATTGTCTGGATTCCCTGAAAAAATCGGTTTTATTGGTTGTAACCTGATTAATAAAAAAGGGCAGTTCATCTTTTTGCCCCTGGGGACTGAACAGGTAAGCACAATATTCTTCATAAGAAGATATACCCAGGGCTCTTAAGCGCTTACGCAAACGGGATTCAACCATACCACGTTTGGCATCCGGCATCTTGATACCCAGTTCCGCGTGGATATAGTCGCCTAATCGCCTGAAATCCGCCATGCCAAGCGAGGGCAGAGACAAAAAGCTCATAACCTACCCTTTCCGAGATACCGATAGCAAAGCATTGCGCCTAATCATCGTTTTCTTCCCCAGCATTTGCACCCTCCTATATTTCAGGTATGGGCATATCATCAGCAGTCTGGACAATGGCAAGCTCCTCGGCAGAAAAAACCTTGGTCGTTTCAAGAATGATAATAAATTCTTGATCTTTTTTTCCCATACCTTTTATAAATTCAGTCTTAAGCCGGGTGCCGATCCTGGGTGGCGGATCAATCTGTTCGGGTTCAAGGCTTATCACTTCTTGAACCGCATCCACCAAAATACCAAGGATGGTTTCTTCACCATCAAGAAAGACCTCAATAATGACAATGCATGCTTCTTTTAAAAAAGTTGCTTTTTCCATACCGAATTTCAGTCTAAGATCCACAACCGGCACCACCCGTCCCCTCAGGTTGATGACCCCGCGCATAAAATCGGGCATCTGGGGCACTTTGGTGATTTGAATAATATCAAGTACCTCACGGACCGTTGTTATGTCCATGGCATAAATTTCTTTATCCAGTTTAAATGTCAGGTACTGGCTTGTCTGGGTGATGCCCTGTACATCCATTGATTTTCCTCCAATATGATTAATCTGCTATGCGCTTTCCAGAAGAACACTGGTGTCTAAAATCAAGGCCACGGTGCCATCCCCTAAGATGGTGGCCCCGGATACATTCTTGATGTCTTTGAAGGCCGGGCCCAAAGGTTTTATCACTGTCTGATGCCCCCCGATCACATGGTCCACAACGAAACCGATACGACTGTTATTAACATCAGTGATAACTACATGCTCCCTCTCCGGACGACGATTCCCCATATGAAAACGGTCCCGAAGACGGATATACGGCACCATATCCCCCCGAACATTTAAAATATTTCTGCCGTTAATCATTTCGACTTCCTTACTTTTAATTTCAACACACTCCTCAACAGACATCAAAGGCAGTACAAAAAAATCATCCTCAATGCGTACAAGCAGACCATTGATAATCGCAAGGGTTAAAGGAAGAATAAGCGTAACCTTGGTCCATTCACCAGGAACACTGTCAATGTCAATGCGTCCCCTTAGGGAGTCAATGGTTCTTTTTACCACATCCATACCGACACCGCGGCCGGAGACACTTGTCACGTTCCGAACGGTGGAAAACCCGGGCGCAAATATCTGGGAAAATATCTTTTTGTCGGATAATTCTGCATGTTCAGAAATCAATCCCCCTTCCACGGCTTTTTGACGGATGGCCTCGACATTGAGCCCTGCCCCGTCATCTTGAATCGTAATGACCACATTGGTTCCCTTGTGGCCGGCAGACAGGACAATAGTTCCTTTTTGGGATTTTCCCCTCTGTTCTCTAACCTCAGGGGGTTCCACACCATGATCAAGACTGTTGCGGATCAGGTGTACTAAGGGATCATCAAGTCGTTCCAGAACGGTTTTATCAAGTTCTGTTTCCGCTCCCTGGGTCACAAGCTCAATCTCCTTGTTGAGTTGGGAGGACATATCCCGCACCAGACGCCGGAATTTGTTGAATATGGTGCCGATAGGCATCATTCTGATATTGAGCACACTGTCCCGAAGCTCGCCGGTCAGACGCTCAATTTCCTCCACGGACTCACCTAATTCCGTATCTTCTCGGGTTGACGCCACCTGGGTCAAACGGGCCTGGGTAATAACCAGTTCGCCCACCAGGTTGATCAACTTGTCAAGCCTGTCTGACGGCACACGCACGGTTGATGCGACCGAGGATTTATGCATTTTGCTGACAATCGTCTGCTCTGTTAACGCAGATTTGAGCTTCTCTTTGGAAAGTGCGCCGGATTCAACCAGTCGCTCACCTATTTTTTTATGGGTGTCGAATTCCTCGTCCAGAATTTTTCTTTCAATGTCACCCCGCTCGACAAGAATATCACCTAATCGCGGGGCAGACACCTCCTGGGATGCAATGCCCTTCTCCTCAACGGTTTCAATGACGATTTCGCAATCATCTTCCACAAAGATGAAAACATCTCTGATTGCATTGACACTCTTGGTGGTGGGTAAAATTATATCCCAGGAAAAATAGCATGACTCCGGGGAAAGATTTTCCAGATCCGGCACTTTTTCCGTCTGGGCTACGACGCAGCACTCCCCCATATCAGCAAGATCATAGAGCAGCATGACCGGATCCATGCCGGTGGAAAATATATCCAGATCAGGTGAAAGCCGTATACGATAGACCACTTCGTTTTCCGGCGCAGGTGTAACCGGCACAAAATTTTCTTCCGGCGCCTCTTTGGAAGATTTTTCAACGGGTGGTTCAGTGTCATCGGAATAGAGCAGCGCCTTAAGGGACGCAACAATTTCCTCCCCTTCCTGGGAATCTAACGGCGGGCCGCCACCGTTAGCTTCGGCAAGCATTGCTGTGATGCGATCCCGTGACATCAGGATTAAATCGATAAGCGTCTTGGAGACGGGAACCGTTCCGTTTCGAACATTGTCTAAAACTGTTTCAACGTGATGGGTAAACTCGGAAACGGCATCGAACCCGAACATGGCCCCGGACCCCTTGATGGTATGCATGGCGCGAAACAGTCTGTTCACCGCTTCCTGGTCCCCAGGATTTTCTTCAATATCCAGAACCGCATCTTCAACGCCTGACAGAAGTTCTTCTGCTTCGAGGCAGAACTCTTCAATGAATCTGCCGGATTCATCCATAGGATACTTCCTCTGATATACATGTTAAAGACAAAATTTGCCTTCTTTTTAAGGGGCTTGTATCAACGAAGAACTTTTTTTACTACGGCAAGCAACTGCTCTGGTTTAAACGGTTTCACAATCCATCCAGTGGCCCCGGCAGCCTTGCCTTTTTGTTTCATTTCCGTCTCTGATTCGGTTGTCAGCATAATAATGGGTATAAACTTAAATTTTGGCATGGACCGAATCCATTCAATCAATTCCAACCCATTCTTGTTGGGCATATTTAAATCGGTCAGCAGCATATCAATATGGGTGCCGGCAAGTTTATCTACCGCATCCCGCCCATCCACAGCTTCAACAACGTCATAGCCGACCTGATTTAATGTAAAACTGACCATCTGTCTTATACTGGTCGAATCATCCACCGTCATAATGACCTTTGCCATTACTTAAGCCTCCTTCGAGAAACAGGTAAAGTCTTCCGCGTCAAGCCCCACACCGGTTGCCGCATCCTGAACCGACTGAGAGTCACCTGTAACTTTAAATGTTTTTTTTAACTTTTCAGCTGTTTTCCTGGCGGATAAAAGAAGCTGAATCCCCAGTGTATCACACTCGGTTACGCCATTAACATCCAAAATAATCCCCTGATAATTTGTAAATCCCGTCAACAAACGATCTTTGAGATCTACCACCTCGTACGCAGATAAAGCCCCCTCAATTTTCATCACCAGGTTGCCGTCCGTATCTTGATTATTGGAAGCCATGTGTGCTCCTTATCTGAGTCACTGCGATCTAAATGTTGCATGCCCAACGCCTTGTATATCCAACCAAAGGCCGCTTGCAACATATAGGTGTTATTTTTTAAAAATATACGTCAATCAAAATGTCGTGTCAAAAAAAGTTCAATATTATCATCAAAATCGCGCCCTTTGCCGCCTTCATCTGAGACGATACATTTTCTTCGGATAGATCGTCCAGCTGGGCAGGAATCTGATGAATAGCGAATGTTGTTTCACCAAATTTCGCAGCCAATGCTTTAATTTCGCCCCCCAAACCCTTGACATGGACGCAAGCAGGCCTGTTACGATATTTCCTTTGAATCGAATGTTCATCCCGGCAGCAGAAAGTTTTTTATAAAATTATCTATAGCATTCTAATGAAATAATTTCCATTAGAATCCCAATGTCTTGATTCCATGTTGACAATAGAACGCCTGTACAGATATAATTTTAAGTATTTCAAACCTATTACTTAATTTAAAATAACAACGCGTCCAGGACAGGCCGTTACGAAAAGAAAATTTATCCGTACGAAAATCAAAATATTTGATGGGTGAAATAGAATTCACTTCTTTTAGAAACCACTTCACACTGTAGCCGACGCAATATCTGTAACAAGGGAGATGGAATGCGTTTTAAAAACTTTAAAATCAAAATAAAAATTATCGTGATCGTTATTCTGGCAATTCTCATTTCAGTGGGCGCTGTAGGGGGATACGCCCTTTATAGTTCAATCCACCAGGTCCACGAAAATATTTCGGCCTATGAAAAGGAATTGATGGATGAAACCAGACAAAAGCTCATAGACTTGGTGGATTCAGTCTATACCATGGTTGTAAAAGTTCACAGCCAAGCCGTTAGTATTGAAGGCATAAAAAAAAGATATGGTGCAGAATTAAAAAATCTTGTGGAAATTCCATATTCCATGATCAACCGGGCATATACACAGGCTCGGAATGCATCCGCCTCTATTGACGGCATGGGCGATCAGAGAATGAAAACACTCCCCAAAAAGATTGCATCCGATATTGAAGCATTGCGCTATGAGAACAGCAACTATTTCTGGATCAATGACACATACCCCAAAATGGTTATGCATCCTACTGTGCCGGCTTTGAATGGAAAAGACATCTCCCGGTATACCAAAAACGGAAAAATCATTATGGCCGAAGGAACCGATACCCCCATGTTTGTGGAGATGACACGCCTATGCAAGGAAGCGGGAGAAGGATATGTCAGTTATGTATGGCCCTCCCCTGATAACAAAAACAAATGGGTGAAAAAACTGTCCTATGTCCGTTATTTCAAGCCATGGGACTGGATCATCGGCACAGGTATATACGTTGACAAAACTGAACTGGACGCACAAAAAGTAGCCATAAGCATTGTGTCTGATATGAAATATGGAGACAGTGACTATTTTTACATCATGGATAGCCAAGCTAATGTTATAGCCCATTTAAACCAGAAAACCATGGGCAAAAATCTTATGGACCAAAAAGATTCCTCCGGCAGATTTATATTCAGGGAAATTATTGAGATGGCCAAGTCTGACGGTCAAGGCCATGTAAATTATACCTGGCCCAAGATCGGATCTGAAAAAAATGAGCCCAAAATCGGATATTTCAGATACTTTAAACCCTGGGACTGGATTGTTGTCACAGGCGTATATATTGACGGGGTACAAAATAAGATAGAGGAAAAAAGAAAACGACTTAACAATATGGTTCAAAATCAGATTATTTTTACGACTGCGACCATACTCATACTCATACTCGCGGCGTTCTTCTGGGTTAGATTTATGACCAGAAAATACATTGAACTGCCCCTTTCCCAGGGTGTTGATGTGGCAAACAAGCTTGCCCAAGGTGACCTGAATCTAAACATCGAATCCAACAGTGAAGATGAGATAGGACATCTTCAAAAAGCCATGAAGCATATGGTAATATCGCTTACGGATATTGTCGATGAGGTCCAGAATGCTGTAAGCAACGTTGCGGCAGGCAGCGCAGAACTCAGCGCCACATCCGAACAGATGTCCCAGGGTGCCACGGAACAGGCTGCCTCTGCGGAACAGGCCTCGGCGGCCATGGAGGAAATGTCCGGCAATATTAAACAAAACGCAGATAACGCCCGGCAGACGGAACGGTTAGCTGTCCAGGCAGCTGAAGACGCCGAGCAAGGAGGCCAGGCTGTGGCCCAAACCGTAGTGGCCATGAGAGAGATTGCAGATAAAATCCTTATTATTGAAGAGATTGCAAGACAGACCAATATGCTGGCGTTAAATGCCGCCATTGAAGCGGCCCGGGCCGGGGATCACGGCAAGGGGTTTGCCGTGGTTGCAGATGCGGTCAGAAAGCTTGCCGAACGTAGCCAGACGGCAGCCAGTGAAATCAGCAATTTGTCAACGTCCAGTGTTGAGATTGCTGAAAATGCGGGGGTTATGCTCAACAAAATCGTTCCGGATATCCGCAAAACCTCAGAACTGGTTCAGGAAATTAATGCGGCATCGGCAGAACAAAGCACAGGCGCAGAACAGATAAACACCGCCCTGCAGCAACTGGATCAAATTATCCAGCAAAATGCCAGTTCTTCTGAAGAGATGTCCTCAACCGCAGAAGAACTCTCTGCCCAGTCAGAACAGCTCCAACAGGCGATTGCCTACTTCAGGGTTAAAAAAATGGAAACCCGGGGGCAGACCCCGCCACAGGAAAATCCCATATCCAAGCCAGACCGAACAAATGATAGCCGGGGGATTCATGATCCAACAGCCATGACCATTACCAACAGACAGGGTACACTGGGCCAAGTCCGGGGTGTTGTACTGGACATGGGGGATGATTCCCTGGATGACGAGTTTGAAAAATATTAGACAAAATTGGTGCCGGGTAGCCATCTAAATTGCTTGACTCTTTTGGAAAACCGATTAATATATTCCAAAGTTCATTCAATCTAAACTTAAACAAAGGCTGCCATTTTGACCTGTACCAAATCTACACTCATCGAAAAAATTTCAGATACATTTGACCAAAACCCAGCTCAGTCCAAAGAGGTACTTGAAACCCTGATTGAAATCATGAAGTCCACCCTGGCTTCCGGTGAAGATATTATGGTTTCCGGATTCGGGAAATTCCAGGTAATTGAAAAGTCTCCGAGAAAGGGGAGGAACCCGGCTACTGGGGATGCTATGATCCTTGAAAAAAGACGGGTTGTCACGTTCAAATGTGCGGGCAAGCTTAAAAACAAAATCAATGAAAAAGTACAATAACCGCCATGGGCTGACCTGTTTTTCACCGTGGTTCAGCCCACAACTAAAGTTTGATATCTGAGTAGGTTACACAAACTTTCTTATAAAAAAACAAAAAACCATAAATCACACGATTTTCATGTAAACGAATTTATCTTTTTTTCCCTGCAGCGGCTATACCTTTACCTCTTTTGTGAGCAAAACCTGGAGCGCGGTCTGGCGGTTGCTGATATCCTGGTTTCCCACGGCCATGCCTAAAGCCCTTCGGGTACCGACAAAAACGGCCAATTTTTTGGCACGGGTAATTCCTGTGTAAATCAGGTTGCGAAAAAGCATTTTAAAATGCTGGGTCAATACCGGAATGATCACCACCTCAAATTCACTGCCCTGGGATTTATGGATGGTGATGGCGTAGGCCAGGTCAAGCTCCATGATGTCTGTCTGCTGATAATGCACCACCCGGTTATCCGGTAAAAAACGAACCGTACAGGTAATATCCATGGTGTTAATCCGGTCGATGATACCGATGTCCCCGTTAAACACCCCCAGATCATAGTTGTTTTTTCTGTGGATCACCCGGTCCCCGGTTCTGAATACCCGCCGGCCCACGGTGAGCTGGGCTTTGCCCGGACCCATGGGGTTATAGCCGTCCTGAATTTCACGGTTCAAAGAGAGGGTGCCGAGACTGCCCCGGGTCATGGGGGAAAGGATCTGAATTTCCGTATCTCTTCCCAAATATTTGGGAATCCACTCCAGATATAATTTTTTCACGGCATCCAAAGCAGATAGACCATAATGCAAAGAGGACCATGGGTGAACCTTTTCCACCACCGCCATCAGTTCTTGAACACGATTTTCAGTGCCTGCCAGACGGGCCAGATCCACATGGGCAAATTTTTTAGGTATCTCAATTTCAGTCTCCCAGGGTGAACACGACTCGTTCACCCTGAATTCATACAAATCACCATGATCATTGTCCCGGGCATCACGGGGGGCGGAAATCTCTTGAACGCTACTGTTGTTTGGCGTTTCCGGATCAACAGGTGCATATAAACGTTTAACCCGACGAACAAAACTGATCTGTTCTTTGGTGACTTCATCGGAATCAATAAACAGGCAATCGGTTCCGTCCTGCCAGACGGACGGATACTTAAACGGACTTTTTATCCACGGCATACGGCCCTGATTAATCTGGTGGGCAAACTTAATGATCATAGAAAACCGGGCCTGACGAAACACCTGGGTAAGCCGGAAACAGGGCACTGCCTGTGAAGCAATGATATCTTTGAGTACGTTGCCCGCCCCCACCGAAGGCAATTGGTCATAATCACCAATAAATACAACCTGGCTGTTCCGTGGCACAGCTTTAAGCAAAGATGCCGTCAGATTAATATCCAACATGGAGCATTCGTCCACCACCAGAAAATCTGTTTTTAGAGGGGAACTTTCATCGCGTTTAAATCCTCCGGCTTTCCAGCCCAAAAGACGGTGAATGGTTTTGGCCGGTTTTCCGATCACCTCGCTCATACGCTGGGCAGCCCGACCCGTGGGCGCGGCCAGCATCACCTTTTGACCCATGGCCTCCAGCAGGCGAACCATCACCCGTGTGGCCGTGGTTTTACCGCATCCGGGACCACCTGTGAGAACGGAAAAATGCTGCTGCACCGCCCCCTTGACCGCAGCAGCCTGTTCAACGGAGAGCTGCATTTGAAAACGTTGGCAGAACAACGCCACCCACCGGTCAATCCGGGCCAGGTCAAATGTCCGTTCAGGCCCGGGATCTAAAAGACGCCTTGCCACATAGGCCTCATCAAAATAAAGAGAGCGGGCATAGTAACAGGCCACAGGCTGCCCGTTGTCATCGAACAGATCCCTGCGCATCAAAAGCCGCTGGGCTTCCATCTCTGTTAAGAGGTTTTCAAGCTGCTGTGACAAATCAAGCTCGAGCAGATCTTTTACCTGTTTTTTAATCTGGGGAAACGTAAGATAACAATGCCCAAATTCCCGGGCTGCAGACAGTACGTGACGGATACCGGCGGTAATTCTTGGCGGACTGTCCGTTTCAAGGCCAATGCTCAAGGCCACCTTGTCCGCAGTAAAAAAACCAATGCCGAAAAAATCAGCAGCAAGGCGATAGGGGTCCTGGGTAATCCAGGCAATGGCATCATCGCCGTATTCTTTAAATATGCGAACGGAAAACAACGTGGAAATCCCGTGGGACTGGAGAAACATCATCACATCCCGGATGGCCCGGTGCTCCGCCCAGGCCGTTGAAATCATTTCAAGCTTTTTATGGGCAATCCCCGGCACCTCCACAAGGCGCTCAATATCGGATTCAAACACATCCAGGGTCTGGTCCTTAAAATATACCACGATTTTTTTTGCGGTTTTGGGCCCCACCCCTTTGATCAACCCGGAACCCAGATATTTTTCCAGGGCCGATGCCGTAGCAGGCTTTTTCTCCCTGGCATGCACGGCCTTGAACTGCCGGCCGAATTTTGGATGCACCGTCCATGCCCCCTCAAATTCCATGGAGGCACCGGCAAACACCTTTGTCTGATGGACCACAACCGTTTCCCGGCTGCCCGGACGATCAAAGGGTTGTACTTTGAGAATGGACCAGCCATTGTCCGGGTTATGGAATGTGACCCGGTCCACGACACCTTTTAAGATCTCGTTGATGTGGCCGAAATCAGACAATGTATCTGTTCTCTGGTTCATATCGGGTCACCATACAGGACACGGCAGACCAAAACAACTTATTTTGATGGGTGTTCCATCTGAAACAAAAAAGGTGAACAATATAGACAAATGTGGTATTTGAGGTTTCTTGATATAAACGAAATATAATTTTAAGGAGGGAAAATGAAAAAAACATCACTTCGTTTGATATTATGCCTATTGCTGACATGCATGCTTGCATTTACCGGCTGCTCAGGAGAAGAGAAAACGCCAAAACCCAGCCCGGACGAATCCCTTCAGATGCTAAAGGATGGGAATAAACGGTTTCTCAATGAAAAATCCGAACACCCGCATCTGAACAAAAACAGGATGATGAAGGCCGGCATGGAGGATCAGAGGGATCATGCCTATGCCACCATCCTCGCCAGTTCTGATTCCAGGGTCCCTGTGGAAGCAATCTTTGACGCCGGAATCATGGATGTTTTTGTTATCCGGGTGGCCGGAAATGTATGTGATAAAAATGAAGTCGGCTCCATAGAATATGGTCTTGCACATGTTCGCACACCGGTTGTGGTTGTATTGGGCAATACACAATGCGGCGCAGTAACAGCCGTCACCCGGGCGATCAACGGACACGGCCATGCCATGGAAAGAAATATTCCAACGCTGTTCGATAACATTGGACCTGCTGTCAGAAAGACCATGGAAAAGTATCCCCAGGCAAAAGGTGATGAAATAATTCCCCTTGCCATTGAAGAAAACGTCTGGACCAGTATTCGGGATCTGTTCATGAAAAGTCCTGCCACACGGGATCTTGTCAAATCCGGCAAAGCCAAAGTGGTGGGTGCCATCTATGATGTCAGTGACGGTAGGGTCTACTGGCTTGATGATGCTAACGTAGACAACATTTTACAAGAAGTGGAAGCTGATCCTAAGCGTGCCATGGAAGCCATGGCTGACCTCATCCTGCCCCCCGAAGCATCACATGATGCCGCACCTGAAACTCATGAAGTAGCGCCTGAAGCCCATGAAGTTGAAGTCGCACCTGAAGCGAATGAGGCAGCCACTGACGTCCAGGAAGTAGCGCCTGAAGCGGATGACGCAGCACCCGAAGCCCATGAAGTTGAAGTCGCACCTGAAGCGAATGAGGCAGCCACTGACGCCCAGGAAGTCGCACCTGAAACTGATGATGAAGCGCATGAAGTTTTAGCGCCGTCAAAGACTGAGGAAACGCCTGCTGAATCAGAAACCCATGACAGTGACAGTCATCAGTAAATACATGACAAGCCGGGGGCGCACCAAGCGCCTTCCGGCATCATTCGACACAGCAGTTCGTAACAATGCTTGACATATTTTATTTTGAAATGATAAATCAGCTCCAAGCCACACAATTCAAAAAAGAGTGTATTCCATGACGACGGCAACTGACAATTCCAGTAAATCAGCAAAAAATATTTCACCTGCGGATATTCAAAAACAGAATCTGATTTCCCAATGGGCCTTTGATACCCGCCCCATATTAGGCCGATTCCATTTATGGCTCGAAGATGTGCGCATTCACTGGTACAGCGACGAATCCCAAAGAAAAATCAAACGCCGCCACATGGATGCGGTCTCCTTCACCGACGGGCGTACCGAAAAAATGCTTGCCGTCACCGCCGCTGTCACGGCCTTGGGCACCCGGCTTTTTGGCCGCTACGGGGAAGGAAAGGGGCTGCCCAAAACAGAACTGAATCTGGTGAAAAAAGATGCCGATGCCATTTCCGCCTACGCCATGAGTGAAAGCCTGTGGTACCTATCCCGCACCCTGCCGGAAAACCATGCCATCATGGTCTGCTTAGGGGAAGGACTGATGCCCAAAGCCGGTGAAACCGCTGAAATGGGCGCCAACCCCCTGCTGGGATTCGGAAGGATCTATGCCCGGCCCCAGGTGGCTAAATTTCTTGAAGACCGTGTGCTGCGGCTGATCAATGATCCTGAATATACCTGGGAGAGATTTTCCCGGGATATCCAGAAGCGGGACATCACCGTGTGGGGGGCCGCCATCGACACCCTGGAAAACACCTCAAGGTTTGCCAAGGGCGAAACCACCGGCCCCATGAGTATATTCCACCTCTTTGACCAGCCTTTGATCATCAGTGACCAATATGAAGGATATATGGGGTGCCTTGTACTCCCGGAACAGGTTGTGGAAAATGCAGCCTTGAAATCCATTTTGGTTAATTACTTCACCCCGCGTCATATGGTCATGAATGCCATTCAGGAGACCTTTGACGGGATAAAGGCGAAAAATGTCCATGTCTGGACCCTTACCGGGGACGCCCGGCGGGAGAGAATCGAAAATCTCTGGGACCAATGGCGGGAAACCGGAGCTCATCTCATTGATGAAAACTGGATACTGCCCACAGGGATAGCGCCGTTCACCGATTCAGGCACCTATGCGCCGACCTTTGCAGTCAAGCCCTGGACCGATGACAAGGGGGAGATTCACCTGCTGGTGGTGGATGGTTATGCCGCGTCTGCCGAGGCCATGCAGGCGGCCAGCCTGTCCAGCATTCTGGGCCTGGATGTATCCCTTGCCGTACTCTCCTCAAAATTCAAGCTGCCCTATGACAAGGATGCCGCAGCCATGAAGCTGGATCCCCAGGACAATAATTTTGCCGTAAGACTTGAACAGGATCTATTTGAAACCGATGTGCCCCCGGAAATGATTGAAATTTATCGCAACAGCATCATGGAAGCTAAAAACGCCGGCATCCCCTTAAAACCGCGCACCATCAATGCAAGCGATCTGATTGCCGCTAAAAAATGGCAGACCCTGGCCGTATCGGGATATATGCTGCCGGATCCCTACAGCGGTGCCCAAGGCGTAAAACAGCTCAGCGAGGATACCTGGGAAGTAACTGTTCGGTTAACGTCGGAATTCGGAGACAAGGCCATTACCTTTGCCCTTCGCCTGATAGAGCCGTTACCGCAGAGCAAGCTGGTTTTCTCGCCACTGCTCAACCGATTTTTCAAGGGAGAGGATTTCAGAACCCGGGCCGTTAAAATTTCAGACTCCGGTAGAATCCGCAACGAACTTCAGACCCTGTGTACCGAAGCCCTGGAGCATTTTGGAGACAAGATGGTGGTACGTTTTGACAAAATTACGCCAACCACCATTTCAGCTGTTGAGCAAGAAATGCTCAAACAGATTCTGGCCTGGTACAAGGAGAACTATCCCATCTGGTTTGAGTGGCTTGAATTGTCAATATAAATGGTGTTTGAACCAAAAGTCACCCACCTGGGGCGTTGCAGAAAAATTTCCAATCCTCACATACATTAGTATGCTCCGGTTGTAAATTTTTCTGCGCCTTGCATCTGAGCAACTTTTCGTCCAATCACACGCATCTTTCCATTGACAAGGCGAATATATTATTAGATTCTAATTAAACAGTTCAATCATATATGATATAAATCTCTTTTGATTCCCGTCTTAAGTGTAACGGGATTATAAAGAATTGCCCCCCCCCTTTTTTTTTTGAAAAAATCAAAAGGATGAGTCTTTTTGGGAGGTTGGATGCGTTGGAAATTTTGGATACCTGTAACTTTTGTCGTCTGTTTTTTATTGTATTCCATGGTCGCCCCTGTTTTCGCAAATTCAGGCGACGAAGATATACTGGGGATGGATCTGGCTAATCTGATGGAGGTTCAGATTACATCGGCCGGCCGCAAATCACAGGCCCTCTCAGATGTTCCTGCCGCAGTCTATGTCATCCACCGAAAAAAATTACTCGAGTCCGGCGCAACAACCATTGCCGAAGCCCTTCGGCTGGTCCCGGGACTGCAAGTGGCCCGGATCAACGCCAATCGCTGGGCCATTTCCTCAAGGGGATTCAACGGCACTTTTTCCAATAAACTGCTGGTACAAATTGATGGCCGCAGTGTCTATACTCCAAGTTATTCCGGGGTACACTGGGATCTTCAGCATGTGCTGCTGGAGGATGTGGATCGGATCGAAGTTATCCGGGGGCCCGGGGCAACCCTGTGGGGTGCCAATGCCGTAAACGGCATCATCAATATCATAACCCTGCCGGCATCGGACACCCAGGGGGGATTGGTCAGTCTGGGAACAGGAACTCACGAAAAACTCATGGCCAGTGCAAGGGTGGGGACAAAACTGAATACAGATACCTATGCCCGGTTCTATGCCATGGGAAATGACCGGGATTCCTTTGTAAAAGCCTCCGATGGCAGCGACGGGAACGACGGATGGAAGAACGGTCAGGCCGGCTTCAGAATTGATGGTGACAAAGGCATTCGCCATACATGGACCATCCAAGGAGATATCTTCCAGGTGGAGAGTGAGCAGGACGTTAACATTTGCGCCATTCCCACCCCTCCCTATAATGACCCTTTGGTGGACAGTGTGAAATCCCACGGCGGAAATATCCTGGGGCGGTGGACATTAAAAGACTCTAAACATGATATATTTACGATCCAGGCTTATTATGATTTCAACACCAGAGATGAATTTTCTCTGGATCAGACCCATCATACCTTTGATATGGATTTTCAACATAGATTCCAGCCGGCAGGCAGCCATGACGTGGTCTGGGGCATGGGATACCGGATGGTCCGGGATGATTTTTCCAACACCTTTCAGGTTCAGATGATACCGGACGCCCAAACCACGCATCTATTCAGCGGTTTTGTCCAGGATGAAATTACCATCGTCGATGACCTGCTCTGGCTCACCCTGGGATCAAAGATCGAACATAACGATTATACCGGGGTAGAAATTCAGCCCAATGCAAGGATACTGTGGCGACCCGGTGAAAGACACAGCGTTTGGACATCTGTGGCACGGGCCGTCCGGACACCGTCACGGATGGAGGCTTCCGGAAAAATTATTCAGGGCATTATCCCCTTCCCGGTGTATACTGAAATTTCCCTGAACGGTAGCTCGGAATATGATGCTGAAAAGCTCATTGCATTGGAAACCGGTTACCGGTATGCCGCCGGTAAAAAATTATCAGCAGATATTTCTTTGTTTTACAACCGATATACGGATCTGGGAGGAATAGTCCAGGGAGAAAACCCGGGGAGCCGGTATTTTGCCAATAATATGAAGGGCAATACTTATGGGGTGGAAATCGCCGTGACTTGGCTGCCGGTAGAATGGATGGAAACCGAATTCATCTACAGCTGCCTTCAAATGGATATTACCGGCGATGAATACTCAAAAAAAGCAATAGAAGATACCTCTCCTTCACACCAGGCAGGCCTGAGACTGGGGATTGATTTGACAAAAAACCTTCGGTTGAATCTCTGGGTAAGATATACAGGGACAATTAAATTTGTGGATTTCATCAATACTGATGGCTACCGACATGTGATTGACGACGCCGTCTCACTGGATGCAAATATTCAATGGCGAATCAACGGCAATATTGATTTCACGGTGGCAGGACAAAATCTGTTGGACGGTGACTTCATGGAATACGGCTCCGACGGTTACCTGACCCCGATTGAAATTCAGCGGACCCTGTATGCCAAAATTACGTGGCGGTTTTAAAATGATGAGCAGAGCAGCGATCTCCATGCTCGTCATCGTTTCTTTGGTTCTATCCGTTATGTCCGGCGTAGTAGCCGCACAGGATTCGACTGGACGTCTGAGCGTGTCGGAATATAAACTTCGAGCGGCCTACCTCTATAATTTCAGCAAGTTCATCCGTTGGCCGGAATCTGCATTTGAAAATAAAGATTCTGCATTTGTCATCGGGCTTCTGGGAGAAGATGCAGCCATGGAAATTGCAGAGTTATTGAATTCAAGGACCATCGGCTCCCGCCCCATTCAAGTAAGGCAATATCGAACCGGGGAGAGCATGGATGACTGCCACCTGCTTTACCTACAATCGAGCCGGAAATGGAAGCCTGTTCTCAGGACACTGAAATCGTCAAGGGTTATTACGGTGGGGGATGCCACATCTTTTGCGGATGACGGCGGTGCAATACAATTGGTCACCATACGGAAACGGCTGCGGTTCATCATCAATTTGAAAGCCACAGGTTTCGCCGGTGTTGATCTTGATTCCCGGCTCTTATCCCTGGCCCTGGAAATAAAAGAATAGGAAGCATGCATGAATAATTGGTTGAAAAAAATGTCCATTAAAAACAAACTTAATATTGTAATTTTAGGCACCTGTTCTGCAGTGCTGCTTCTGACCGTTCTAATTGTATTTGCCACCCAATGGTTCCTTTACAAGCGTAATGCAATGGAAGAACTTAGCAGTCTTGCCCGGATCGTGGGGGATAACAGCGCCGCCGCCCTGATGTTTGAAGATCGTCAGGTATTGGGTAAAAGCCTTGAATCCCTGGGGCAACGATCGTCCCTTTACGGGTCTGCCTTTTACAGCATTGATGGAACGGTGATTGTGGCAATGTCCTATACCCTTGAGCCTGATGATTCCGGTTCTTTGAACATACCCTCATTTCCAGAACATTCGTTTACGACCAATGAAACGATGGGATGGTTTGAAAACCATTACCTGAATATACTCCAGCCCGTTATCCTGGATGGGGAAAAAATTGCATTCTTATTCCTACAGGCGAGCATGAAGGAATTATATCGTCTCCTGCTTGAGTGGACGGGATATCTGGCCCTGGCTTCCCTTGCAGGTATGTTTTTTGCGAGCGTAATGGCGAACCGTCTGCAACGCATATTTACTGTCCCTGTAATCAGGCTGACCCAAGCGGTCAGGCAAATTTCAGAAGAAAAGGATTACAGCCTCCGGGTGGCCAGTGATACCGAGGACGAATTAGGGGTATTGGCAGCCGGATTCAACCAGATGTTGGAAAAAGTCGAAGAACGGGATGATCATCTTGAAGATCAGGTCAGAGATAGAACCTTAAAGCTCCAAAGGTCCATGGAAAAGGCCGTGGTCCTGGCTGATCAGGCCCAGGCCGCCAATCGAAGCAAATCCATGTTTCTGGCCAATATGAGCCATGAAATCCGAACCCCCATGAACGGGGTGCTGGGCATGGCGGAACTGCTAATGGATACCCCTTTAACCCGGAATCAAAAAAAACTTCTAAATACCATAAAGGTGTCCGGGGACTCCTTGCTTCTAATTATCAATGATATTCTTGATTTTACCAAGATTGAAGCCGGAAAACTGGCACTTGAATCAACGCCCTGCAACCTTGAAAGCCTGGTAAGAGACACAGTGGAGATCATCGCAGGCCATGCCGAAAGCAAGCAATTAAAGCTAATTGTAGACTTCGCGCAACTGGCTTATCCTTTTGTGAATGCCGATCCTTTAAGGATACGCCAAATTATTTTAAATCTGCTTTCCAATGCCCTTAAATTTACCAATGAAGGAAGCATACGGATCCGACTGGAGACCCTTGAAGAAAAAGATTCCTTCACGAAGGTCCGTTTCTCGGTTAAGGATACTGGAATAGGGATGAAACAAAATGTCCGTGACCGGTTGTTCAAACCCTTTACCCAGGCAGACGAGTCCACCACCCGGGAGTTTGGAGGTACCGGACTGGGCCTTGCCATTTCCAAACAGCTGGTGGAATTGATGGGCGGCCGAATTTCATGTAAAAGCCGATCTGGAACCGGCAGTGAATTCATGTTTCAGCTTAGGCTTGAAAAAGTATCGCAAGCACGTGTGGCCCCGGTTGAATTTTCAAATGAAACCAATTCTACAATGGCGGCCCCGGATGTGTACGACCGACGCTCTAAAGCAAAGCTCATCCCGGAACAATCACCTCTGGCGTTGGTTGTGGAGGATAATACCATTAATCAGGAGGTCTCTTCCGGGATTTTGAAGAGCCTTGGTTGCAGGGTGGATCTGGCCGGAAACGGTGAAACGGCGGTGGCTGCCGTGGAAAACAAATCTTACGATATAATTTTCATGGACTGCCAGATGCCGGTCATGGATGGATATGATGCCACCCGCAGAATCAGGGCCATGGACAGCAGCTCCAGAAGCGGTGGCGAGTTGCCGGTTATCGCACTGACAGCCCACGCACTGGCCGGAGATCGGGTGAAATGTATTGAAGCCGGAATGGACGATCATTTGGCAAAACCCTTTAGCAAATTCCAAATGGTAACAATTTTGAATCGCTGGCTTCCTGAATGGAAGGGTGGTGCTATAGTTCAGTCTCCAGGGGAGGAGGATCATACCGAAGCGGAACCCAACGAAGAAGGGATTTGCACGGCGACCCTGGATGTAATCCGCGGAATGCAGCCCCCCGGTGCGGATGATATTCTCACCAAGGTCATCAAAATATTTTTGAGGGACGCTCCTGAACGGACACAAAAAATATCCCTGGCCATGGCGGCTGGGGATCTGGAATCTATCAGGGATCATGCACATTACATGAAATCCAGCAGTGGAAATCTTGGCGCTGTTTATCTATCCTCCTTATATAAAAAATTGGAGGAAAATATCCGGCAAACGGATTCTTTGGACCGTTTACCCCAAATCATAACCGAAATCGGGCCGGCCCTTGACCAGGCAATGAGCCAATTAAAGGAATATATGGTGGAAACATGAATATGAATAAACACAGTGACAATGAAAATCGGGAGTTTGCAGCTTCTGAAACCCCATTGATTTTGGCTGTTGACGACGACGAAGCCATCCGCATGCTTATGAAAGCTGCTCTTGACGGATATGGGTTCCGGGTGGAAGTTGCAGAAAACGGACGGAAGGCTGTTGATGCTTTTGATAAATTGAATCCCCATGCCATTCTCATGGATGTGAACATGCCTGAAATGGATGGATTTACAGCATGCAAAACCATTCGTTCTCTGCCCAGTGGAAAGCATGTTCCTGTTTTGATGATGACGGGCCTGGAGGATGTGGAATCAATTGACCGGGCTTTTACCGCCGGGGCCACGGATTTCATCAGCAAACCCATTAACTGGACGATTCTCAAATATCGTATCAAATACATGCTCAGGGCCAGTGCAGCTTTCAACGACGTGATCCGGCAGCAAAAACAGATCCAGGAGTTGGCCTATTATGACCACCTCACAGGCCTTGCCAACCGGACCATGTTCCGGGAGAACCTGATACGTGAAGTGACCAACTGCGGAAAGGAAAAATTGCTTGCGGTGCTGTTTCTGGATCTTGATCGGTTCAAGCTGGTGAATGACAGTCTCGGGCACAAGGCTGGTGATACCCTGCTCCAGCAGGTGGCGGAGCGGATTAAAACCTGTATCCGGAGCACTGACGGCCTGGCATGGTTAAAAGAGGATGCAACGCAGGTGATGGTTTCACGCCAGGGGGGAGATGAGTTTACCGTACTCCTCCCGAACCTCAAAACACCTGATAATGCCGGTTGGGTGGCTAAACGAATAAATGAAAAATTGAGCCAGGTATTTTATATTGATGGGCAGGAAATTTTCATATCTTCGAGTATCGGCATCAGTCTGTTTCCCCTGGACGGCAACGATGCCGAGTCCTTGATGGCCCATGCTGACTTGGCCATGTATCATGCCAAGGAGATCGGAGGAAACCGATTTCAATTTTTCGAGCAGGAGTTGAATATTCAAGCAAAGGAACGGCTGGAGTTTGAAAACGATTTAAGAAAAGCGGTGACCGGAAATGAATTTGCCCTTTTTTACCAACCCCAAATCTCTTTGCAGGATGGCAGAATCATTGGCGCCGAAGCCTTGAGTCGGTGGCATAATCCCCGAACGGGCAATGTTTCTCCGGCTGAATTTATTCCGGCCATAGAAGAAATGGGACTGGTGGTCCCCTTTACCGACTGGGTGATCCAGGAAGCCGGTCGCCAGCAACTGGAATGGTATGACCAGGGGGTCAAGGCGGTTCGAGTGGCAGTGAATATTTCAAGTAAGCATTTTGTTGAACAGGATATCCCGGACAAAATAATTAAAATGCTCAAGACTCATAACCTGCCGTCTTCATGCCTGGAGGTGGAACTTACCGAAAGCGTTATGGCCACTCACGGCTCCAAAACGCTGGGCATACTTAATCGGCTCAAGGAGATAGGCCTGACCATTTCCGTGGATGATTTCGGAACGGGTTATTCATCTTTGAGCTATTTGAAAACGCTTCCCGTTGATGTGGTAAAAATCGATAGATTTTTCATCAAAGACATTCTCACAGGGGAGAAAGACGAATCCATTGTTAAAGCCATGATATCCATGGCCCACAGTATGGGCATGAAGGTGGTGGCCGAAGGCATTGAAACTCCGGAGCAATTTGAGGTACTGCATCGCATGGGATGCGACTACGGCCAGGGCTTCCTGTTCAGTCCGGCGGTTACCCGGGATGAATTTTCCAGCATGTTGAAAGCGAAAAAACGGTTTCAACCCTGATATTTTTCTCGGTGGATTTCGCTGTTTACACGACCCGAAATCAATGGAATGGATATAAAAGCGATTATTATAAAATAAAGGTGCTATCCATGTCAAAATTTAAGATAATTTTATCTGGGTTGTTTCATTTAAAATATTATTTTGTTTTTTTATGTTTGTTGACGCTCTGCCCATTTCAGGCCTTGACTGCACAGAAGGATATTTTTGAACTGACCATGGAAGATTTGATGGATATTGAAGTCACCTCTGTGGCAAAAAAAAGCCAGAATCTTTCGAACAGTGCCACGGCCATCCATGTCATTACCAACGAGGATATAAAGCGGTCGGGGGTGACCAATATCCCAGATGCCCTGCGCATGGTACCCGGGATTACCGTGGCAAGGATTGATTCCAATAAATGGGCGGTGAGCGCCCGGGGATTTGCCGGCCGTTTTGCCAATGCGCTGCTGGTCCTCATAGACGGGAGAAGTGTCTATACCCCCGCTTTTTCAGGGGTTTACTGGGAGATCAACGATGTGCTACTGGAGGATGTGGACCGGATTGAGGTGATCCGGGGGCCCGGAGCCACTGTCTGGGGGGCCAATGCGGTGAACGGGGTCATCAATATCATCACCAAACACGCCGGCGATACCCAGGGGGGATATGTCGCCCTTGGTTCCGGTAACCATGAAAATATAATTTCAAGCTTCAGGTACGGGGATGCCCTGGGGAAAGACACCTTCTGGAGGTTCTATGCAAAACATCAAAGCAGAGATGAATTCACCTTGGAGTCCGGACCCGATGCTGGTGATGCCTGGACCAAAACCCAAGCCGGATTCCGGCTGGATTCCATGCTTTCAAGTAAAGACAGCCTCACCGTCCAAGGGGATATCTATGAGGCTGACATTGATCAGACCCTGCTCCTGGCCAGCCCGACCCTGACCAGCCCGAACCCGCCAAGTTACCTGGCATCCACCCCTGTAGAAACAGATATCAAGGGATGGAATCTTTTATCCCGGTGGAAGCGAACCATTTCCCCGGAGTCTGACTTCACCCTCCAAATTTATTATGACGGAAAAAGTCAAGCCGAGGATATCAATGAGTCGGACCGTGACACCTTTGACATTGATGCAACCCACCGGTTTGCCATAGGGGGATGGAACGATATTGTCTGGGGAATTCGATACCGGTATACCCGGGACCGGTTTATTGAGTCATATATTGTTTCCATGGATCCCACAAAAAAAGAAGATCATCTTATAAGCGGATTTATTCAGGATGAAATATCCCTGGCCAACGATGCCGTGAAGCTGACCCTAGGGTCAAAAATCGAATACAATGAATACAGCCACATGGAAATTCAACCCAGCATCAGAGCCCTGTGGGCGGTGAACAATGAACATAAAATCTGGGGAGCCGTCTCCCGGGCAGTAAGAACCCCCACCCGTGCAGAGTCCGACGGAGAAATTAAAAATGCTGCCTTTAACATATTCCTGCCCGGTCTCACCCCACCACCAGGAGTTCCCCTTACCGTTGTCACCCAGGGAAACGGCAACTACGATTCCGAAGAAGTGACAGCCTATGAGCTGGGGTATCGGTTTATCCCGACCGAGACATTTTCAATGGATCTGGCAGTGTTTTTCAACGACTATAACGATCTTAGAACCGGAGAACCAAACGATCCAGTATTCACAGGCACCGGGTTTACCCAATATGTAACCATTACCAATGGGGCTTCTGCAGAAACTTGTGGGTTGGAATTATCCTTGAAATACAGGTATTCTGACTTTTTTCAAGGGCACCTTGCCTATAGTTTTCTTGAAAACAAAATAGACGGATATGAAAGCTATGGTTTTCCCCGCCATCAAATTTCGCTTCAGGGTGATTTTGCCATTTCAAAAAACATGCAGCTCAATCTTTGGTTCCGTTTTGTGGATAAAATGGATGCTTTGTATGTCTTTGACAGCAGCAACGCCTATGAAGTCGATAGTTACCTGACCATGGATGTCCGGTTTGCTTGGCAGATTCTGCCTAGCCTGGAGCTTTCAGTGGTGGGCCAGAATCTATTGAGGGGAGACCACGTGGAATATGTACAGGAATCTTTTTCCGCTCCGGTTGAAGTGGGACCCTCGGCTTATTGCAAATTGACATATCGTTTTTAGGGGGGGGGCTTATCCAGGATTCTGCTTTTTTGATAACCGGGAAGGATTGTTATGTTTACAGGAATTTAAAGGTACAAAATGCCATACATAGGTTTAAAAACCTACGCATGACGAATAAATAAACCTACAATACGCCACACAACCCACTGACATAAAATTAAGCCTTCAACCGATTGGTAGAAAACTGCCGGCCTGGTATAGATAACAGTTTTCTAAATTACAGACCTTTCTTGCGGGTTTTGTCTTTAAAAGCAAGGCAGGAGTGGTCTTAAAATCAGGATGTGGAATAAACTTAACCGGGAGGGAACCAATGACGTTGAAAAGCTTTTATAGAGAGGTGATGGAGCTCAATGGGATCCAGGATATGGCTCAACGTGAAATTCAGGCAAAAACGTTTTTTGAAAAACTGAATTCAGCCGAACTGCCCAAAACATTTAACTGGGCCCAGGAAATTTTCGAAGATATACACGTCAAAGAGCGCCCGGACCAGTTGGCGCTTATCTGGGCAGACCTGCATACGGATGAGGAAGAGCAGTATACATATACCCAGTTGGCTGAAAACGGCAACAAGATGTTAAATTATCTGCGCAAAAAAGGGGTTGAGAAAGGTGATAACCTCTATATGCTGACGCCCATTGTCCCCCAAACCTGGTTTGCCTCCTTTGCCGCCATCAAAGGCGGTCTTGTCGCCGTTCCCACGGCCACCACCATGACCGAACGCGAAATCCAGTTCCGCTTTGAAGCGTATCCACCCGATGTTATTATTGCCCATGAAAGCCTGGCCGACCTGGTGGACGATGCCCTGGCCAAGGCCGAGTGTACACCCAAGGCCAAAATTATCCTTGGTGCAAAAGAAGGATGGACATCCTATCCTGAGATTGCAGAGGAATCGGCGCAAGCATCACCTGCGACCATAAACAGTGAAGACGTTCTGTTCTGCTTTTTCACCTCCGGCACCACAGGGCTTCCCAAACGGGTGGGCCATTCCGCCGTCTCCTATCCTTTGGGTCATATGTCAACTGCTGTGATCCTCGGGCTTGAACCCGGAGGCGTTCATCACAACTTGAGTGCGCCCGGATGGGCTAAATGGGCATGGAGCAGCTTTTTCAGCCCCTTTAACGTCGGCGGTACAGCCACAGGATTTAATTTCACCACCCTGGATATTAAAAAATACCTAAGCTTTGTGGCCAAATATAAAATCAATTCATTCTGCGCCCCCCCCACGGCCTGGCGCGCCTTTGTGGGCCTTGACCTGGCAGCGTATGATTTTTCGAACCTGAAGTACTCGTTGAGTGCAGGCGAACCGTTGAACCCCGAAGTCATTGACCAATGGCGGGACACCACGGGTACCGAGATCCGTGATTTCTACGGCCAAACAGAATCCACAGCCATGATCGGCAATCCGCCCTGGATGGAAGGCAAAATGCGCTTGGGGTCCTTTGGGTATCCCTCATCCATGTATGATGTTATCCTAGCCGATGATGAAGGCAAAGAGATTACAGAACCTGATATCACCGGCCATATCGTAGTTCGCCTTTCCAACTGGCGCGCCATTGGATTGTTTCAGGAATATATCGACAATGAGGCAAAAACATCTGAAGCATTTAAACATGGACTGTATTTTACCGGTGACAAAGCCACCTTTGACAAGGACGGCTACTGGTGGTTTGTGGGCCGTGCTGACGATGTCATCAAATCCAGTGATTACCGGGTTGGCCCCTTTGAGGTGGAAAGTGCGCTCATTGAGCACCCGGCCGTCATGGAGACTGCCGTGGTGGGCGTGCCTGATCCCAACCGTCACCAGCTGGTTAAAGCGTTTGTAATCCTGGGTGCCGGTCAGAAGCCATCAAGGGAACTGGCTCTGGAATTGTTCCAGCACACCATTAATGTGCTGGCCAAATTCAAAATTCCCAGAATCATTGAATTTGTGGAAGTTCTACCCAAAACCATCTCCGGGAAAATCCGGCGTATCGAGCTTCGGGAAAATGAGGAGAGCAAAACCAAAGACCAGGAGACTGAATTCTTTTATCATCAGTTTCCGGAATTAAGCTCCAAAAACAAATAAATGCGATGGGCCAGCCTGGTCATCGACGCCCTGGCCCAACCGGCAACAAAACATGAAAATAATTTAACAACGTATTGGCACTTTCATACAAATTCAATGCTGTAAAACAATCACAGGCAGCAGGTTTCAAAAGACCTGCTGCCTGTTTTTTAAAGCTTTTATCATAACGCAGTACGGTAATAATTGCCGATAAACCAGGCAATTATTGCTCTCTCCCAAAAGTCATAAATACGTCAAATCAGGCAAGGGGATTGGCAAATAAGGGCATCATCATTTCCTTTTCTACGGCACAAAAATTGCTTTTTCTAAAAATCACCAAAAGAAATAGCGACCATATCATGCGAAAAGGAAAACATCATGACTTCCATATCCAGTGATTATTCAAACCTTGGCTCTTATGCCGGGAAAAGCCTGTCCAGCCTATTGCCCAATACTTCGTCCGCCGGCACGAATGACGAAAATTCAAGCGCCGGTGTATCCCCTGAGACAGATACCGTAAGCCTGTCGCCAGAAGCCCTGGCTGCAGCCAACCGGGATTCTGTAGGACTTCCGGCCACAGGCAAACTCACCTTGTCTGACTTTGAAACGGCTGCCGCCGAGCAGGATGAAACGGTAAACACCTTGCTGGCCTCAGCCATGCAAGAGCTGGGCATTGATGCCGACCAGCAAATTTCATTATCCTTGAACAGCGACAATGCCATCGAAGTTGAAAACAGCTTTACCGGCAGTGATGAACTTGAAGACGTGTTAAATGCAAGCAATGAATTCACCCAGGCATTCACTGCATTGACAGCAAACAATGAAATTCTGGATTTTACCGAATACCTCCAGGAGAAAGCAACCAGTACCAGCCTGGTCGATTACATCAACAGTGACAGCACTGAGACCGATCTTCTCTCCCTGGCTGCCGAATATTCCGCCATCAATGCGGCCTCGGGCTCCCTGGAAACACTGTGGAGTATCAGCCATGAAAAAACGCCCTATACTTATGTATACAATTAGGCACGCCTGGTGCATCCTGCACAATATTTCTAATTGATTCAATCGTCTTTTTAAGATAAAAAGAAACGATTTGTAATGCAGGCACGAAGCCTGTGGTTCAAATTAAATTTCATTATTTTTTCGGACCCGGCCAAGAAGGTTGAGATTTGAGGACCGCATATTAAATAATTTGCGGTCCTAAGCTGGTAAGACTATTTGCGTATTTTTTAACACTTCAAGGATTCCCAGGAGGAAAAAATGATGAAAAAATCACTGATCACATCAGGGCTCATGTTTCTTGTTCTTATGTTTACTGCCGTAAATGTCCAGGCACACTACGGAATGGTCATCCCTTCGGACAACATGGTTATGCCGGACGACGAACGCACCGTTCATATCACCGCCTCTTTTTCCCATCCCTTTGAAGGGGTCGGGATGGAACTTGTCAAACCCAAGGTATTTGCCGTGCGTGCCAACGGCCAGGCACAGGATCTTTTAGGCATGTTGGAACAGACAAAAGTTATGGGACAAGCTGCCTGGAAAACAGATTACAAAATCAAAAGGCCCGGCGTTTACATGTTTTACATGGAGCCTGTACCCTATTGGGAACCTGCCGAAGACTGCTTTATCATTCATTACACCAAAACCGTAGTGACCGCTTTCGGGGATGACGAAGGATGGGACCAGGAGATCGGGTTGAAAACGGAAATCGTTCCGTTGTCCAAACCGTTTGCACAGTATGCCGGCAACGTGTTCCAGGGTATTGTTAAATTAGACGGCAACGCTGTGCCCTATGCAGAAGTTGAAGTGGAATATTACAACGAAGACGGCAAATCCGAAGCGCCGACTGATTATATGGTCACCCAGACCATCAAGGCTGATGCCGACGGCGTATTCACCTATGCGGCTCCCAAGGCCGGTTGGTGGGGCTTTGCTGCACTGAATGAAGCTGATTTCACCCTTAAAGCTG